>Ga0207874_1000095_pt1 | contig 128861 bp, 135 predicted proteins | sample HigsolmetaAR201D_FD_184833 | JGI IMG/M metagenome (GOLD analysis project Ga0207874, IMG submission 184833) | Ionic liquid and high solid enriched microbial communities from the Joint BioEnergy Institute, USA - AR20-1-D (SPAdes) (version 2) ... | reverse complement strand
TATGTCAGCTTTGACTCTGGAAGAAGATTCCTTGGGTTTACATCGCCGGCTGTATCCAAGAACCTGCTTGTAGATCTCATTCCCAATTTCTCCAGAAGAGATCGCTGATTCGTCGTCTCATTCAGCATGACCCTGAGGGAGACCGAGATAGGCTTATGCATCAAATGTTCTCCGGCGTCATAAGCCTCACAGTAGCGTCTGAGCAGATTTAGCTGCTCAGCAAGCTCTGCCAAAAGCTCAGACCTTGTACGCCTAATCCGACCACTCATCCCTTTCACAATCCCCTCGCCGCCTCGGCCACGGCGCGGAACAACGCCCGGCCCTTGTTCATGGTCTCGTCCCATTCCTTCCCCGGGTCGGAGTCGTGGACGATGCCGGCGCCGGCCTGCACGTAGAGCCGGCCGCCCTGGATGACCGCGGTGCGGATGGCGATGGCGGTGTCGGCGTCGCCGTGCCAGCCGATGTAGCCGATGGCGCCGGCATAGACGTTGCGCTTGACCGGCTCCAGCTCGCGGATGATCTCGAGCGCGCGGATCTTGGGCGCGCCGCTGACCGTGCCGGCCGGGAAGGTGGCGCGCAGCACGTCGGCGCAGGAGAGCCCGTCCCACAGCCGGCCGTTGACCTCGCTGACGATGTGCATGACGTGGCTGTAGCGCTCGATCACGAACTGCTCGCGCAGGCGCACGCTGCCCGGCCTGGACACGCGGCCGACGTCGTTGCGCCCCAGGTCGATCAGCATCAGGTGCTCGGCGCGCTCCTTGGGGTCGGCCAGCAGTTCGGCCTCCAGCGCGCGGTCCTCCCCGGGGGTGGCGCCGCGCGGCCGGGTGCCGGCGATCGGCCGCACGGTGACGGTGCCGCCCTGCAACCGCACCAGGATCTCGGGCGAGGAACCCACCACCTGGGTGCCGCCGGTGTCGAGGAAGAACATGTACGGAGACGGGTTCAACGCCCGCAGCGCGCGGTACACGTCCACCGGGCGGGCATTGAACGGCACGCTGAGGCGCTGGCTCAGCACCACCTGGAAGGCATCGCCGGCGGCGATGTACTCCTTCGCCCTCGCGACCGCGGCGAGGAAACCCTCGCGGGAGAAGCCGGACTGGAAGTGCGCCTCGTCCAGCGCCTCGGGGCGCAGCGTTTCCGGGTAGCCGGCGCCGGCGTGGCGCAGGCGGTGCACCAGCGCATCCAGCCGGCGGTTGGCGCGCGCCCAGGCCTGCGGCTCGCGCGGGTCGGCATGCACGATGAGGTACAGGCGGCCCTTGAGGTTGTCGAAGACCGCCACCTCCTCGCACAGCATCAGCAGGATGTCGGGCGTGCCCAGTTCGTCGGGCTTCCGGTTGGCGCGCAGCCTGGGCTCGATGTACTCGATGCACTCGAAGCCGAACCAGCCGACCAGGCCGCCGGTGAAACCCGGCAGGCCCGGCAGCTTCGGCACCGAATGCTCCGTGCGCAGGCGCTCGACCTCGGCGAACGGGTCGGCGACCTCGCGCGTCTCCACCGCCTCGCCGTGCTCGCGCACGGTGAGCACGTGCCCGTGGAATTCGTACACGCGCCGGGCCGGCAGGCCGATGATCGAGTAGCGGCCGAAGCGCTCGCCGCCCTCGACGGATTCGAACAGGCAGGTGTACGGGCCGTCGGCGAGCTTCAGGTAGACCGACAGCGGCGTGTCGAGGTCGGAGAAGACCTCGCGCACGACCGGGATGCGGGTATGGCCTTCAGCGGCGGAGCGTCGGAATTCGTCTTGCGTGGTCACGCGGCATTTCCTCGTGGATCGGGCGGGCAGGGGCTGCGGCAGTGGCAAGCCACCATCGCCAGCCTTCGCCGGTCACCAGGAAATGCGGGAATGCGGACACGCCCATGGGCCGCACTGTAACCGGATCGCGGCGATTTGTGTAGCGCGGCAAGGGCCGGGCAGGTTCAGGCGAGCGCTTCGCCGGCGATCACCACGCCGTCCTCGTCCGCGGCCAGCCAGTCGCCGGGCCGGATCTCGACGCCGCCAAACCGCAGCGGCACGTCGCGCAGGCCCTGGCCGCGCTTGTCGGTCTTCATCGGGCAGGTGCCCAGCGCCTTGACGCCCAGGGGGAGCCGGCCGATGGCGGCGCTGTCGCGGATCGCGCCATGCACCACCACCCCGCTCCAGCCGTTGGCCACGGCCTTCCCTGCCAGCATGTCGCCGAGCATCGCCCGCCGCAGCGAGCCACCGCCGTCGATCACCAGTACCCGGCCCTCGCCCGGTTCGGCCACGGCCTCGCGCACCAGCGAGTTGTCCTCCAGCGCCTTGACCGTGCTCACCCGGCCGGAAAAGGCGATGCGCCCGCCGTAGTCGCGCAGCGGCAGCTCCAGCACGCGCACCCGGCCTTCGAACCGGTCGCACAGGTCGCAGGTGTTCATCCCGCGCCCCCCCCGATTTCCCGGCGCATCCGCGCGATCACCGCCGCGTAGTCGGGCTGGCCGAAGATCGCCGAGCCGGCGACGAAGGTGTCGGCGCCGGCGGCGGCGATCTCGCGGATGTTCTCCGGCTTGACGCCGCCGTCGATCTCCAGCCGGATCGGCTTGCCGGTGGCATCGATGCGCTCGCGCACCCGGCGCAGCTTGTCCAGCGCGGACGGGATGAACGCCTGCCCGCCGAAGCCCGGGTTGACCGACATCACCAGCACCAGGTCCAGGTCCTCCAGCACCCAGTCCAGCACCTCGACCGGGGTGGCCGGGTTGAGCACGAGGCCGGCCTGGCAGCCATGCGAGCGGATCAGCTGGATCGTGCGGTGGACGTGCTCGCTGGCTTCCGGGTGGAAGCTGATCAGGCTGGCGCCGGCCTCGGCGAAGTCGCCGACGAGGCGGTCCACGGGGCGGACCATCAGGTGCACGTCGATCGGCGCGCGGATCCCGTACCTGCGCAGCGCGGCGCAGACCATCGGGCCGATGGTCAGGTTGGGGACGTAATGGTTGTCCATCACGTCGAAATGCACCCAGTCGGCACCGGCGGCCAGGACCCTGTCGACCTCCTCGCCCAGCCGGGCGAAATCGGCCGAGAGGATGGAGGGGGCGATCACGGGAGTCTGCATGGCGTCGGTTCCGTGGGAGGCGGCGATGGCGCCGTCAGGACTGGCGGCGCTTCCTGCGCAGGGTCTGGATGCGGTCGTAGGCGGCGTTGATCTCGCGCGCCTTGCGCTCGGCCTGGGCGCGCAGCTCGGGGGCGGCGCCGGCGAACCTGTCGGGGTGGTACTGCGACATCAGCCGGCGGTAGGCCTGGTCCACCTCTGCGTCGGTGGCGTCGCTGGCCACGCCCAGCGTCCGGTAGGCGGCCGCGTCCAGCCCGCCGCCGATCCAGCCGGCGTCGAAGGCATGGCCGATCAGCAGGCCGATGAGCCCGCCGCCGGGGTGGCGCAGGAGCAGCCAGCCGGCGATGAAGCCGAGGAGTTTTCCGTACCAGCGCATGCCCACAGTGTACCGTCCCGCCCCCCGATGTTGCGGGGCCCGCGATTCGCTCTACACTTGCCGGCCCGCCTGCAGGGACACATCCGTGGCGACGACGCTCCTGACCTCAGACCTGCCCGGCCTGACCCTCCGCCACCGTGGCAAGGTCCGCGACGTCTACGACCTCGGCCGCGACCTCCTGCTGATCGTCGCGACCGACCGCCTCAGCGCCTTCGACGTGGTCCTGCCCGACCCGATCCCGGGCAAGGGCGAGATGCTCTGCCAGATCAGCAATTTCTGGTTCGCCAGGACCGCGGCGCTGATGCCCAACCACCTCACCGGCATCGACGTGCGCGAGGTGCTGCCGGAGGGCGTGGACCCGGCGCTGTACGAGAAGCGTTCGGTCGTCACGAAAAAGCTGCGTCCCCTGCCGGTGGAATGCATCGCCCGCGGCTACCTGATCGGCAGCGGCTGGAAGGACTACCAGCGCACCGGCCGGGTCAGCGGCATCCCCCTGCCCGACGGCCTGCGCCTCGCGGAGCAGCTGCCCGAGCCGATCTTCACCCCCTCGACCAAGGCCGCCGTCGGAGACCACGACGAGAACATCGACTTCGACACCGCGGTGCGGATGATCGGCGCCGAGCTGGCCGAGCAGGTGCGCGACGCCACCCTGCGCATCTACAAGTTCGCCGCGGCCTACGCCGCCGAGCGCGGGATCATCCTCGCCGACACCAAGTTCGAGTTCGGCACCGACGCCGACGGCCGCCTGTACGTGATGGACGAGATGCTCACCCCGGACTCGTCGCGCTACTGGCCCGCCGACGAGTACGAGGTCGGCACCAGCCCGCCGAGCTACGACAAGCAGATCGTCCGCGACTGGCTGGAGCAGTCCGGCTGGGACAAGACCCCGCCCGGGCCGAAGCTGCCGCCCGAGGTCATCGGGCGCACCCGCGCCCGCTACGCCGAGGCGCTGTGGAAGCTGGCGGGGATCAGCATCGACTGAGTCGCCGCAGGGGACGCCCCCCGCTGCTGCCGTGCAGCAACGGCCGGGATCGTGCACCTGCGCCCCGGGCGTTATCCTCTGCCCCATCCCGCCTGCCGGAGGATGCGATGAACAGCACCACCCACGAGGCTGCAGAACGTCCCATCGACCGCTGGTTCGAGCACTATTCCGGCGACCACCGGCACCCGGTCAACCAGCGCATCCACGTCGTCGCGGTGCCGCTGATCCTGTGGAGCGTGGTCGGCCTGCTGTGGTGCATCCCGGTGCCCGGCACGTGGTTCCGGGCAGGGTTCTGGGCGGCGCTGGCGATGTTCGCTGCGTGGATGTTCTACTTCCACAACTCGCGCCGCCTCGGCCTGGGCATGCTCGCGGTGTTCGTGGCGATGGCGTGGCTGACACGCTGGATCCACGACACCCAGGGGCGGAGCTTCCTGCTCGGGCTCGCGATCACGGTGTTCGTGCTGGCCTGGATCGCGCAGTTCGTCGGCCACAGCAGGCTGTTCGAAGGCCGCAAGCCGAGCTTCTTCACCGACCTGCGCTACCTGCTGATCGGGCCGGCCTGGGTGCTGGCCAAGCTGTACCGCAGGCTCGGCTGGAGCTGGTGACCATGCGACGGCACGCCGCGCCGGCCACGGCGATCATCCGGCCGGGGGCGTGAGCTCTTCCTCCGTCGGCGCGAAGCCGCGCGGCGCGTAGCCGAAGTCGCGACGCGCGGGGCCGGCATCGAATACCAGGTCCACGCGCATGCGCGCCAGCGCCGCGTCGTTGAAGTCGCGCGCGATGCCGCAGGCGCGCGCCATGGACAGCAGCGCGCGGAACAGCGCCGGCGGCAGCACGAACAGCCGGGGAGATGGCCGCAGCGCGGCCAGCACCCGCGACACCATCTCGCGGTAGGCCAGGGTCTCGCCACCGGGCACGGCGTAGGCGTGGCCGTGGGTGGCCGGCGCGCCAAGGCAGGCGACCGCGGCGGCGGCCAGGTCCTCCACGTGGACCGGCTGGCGCAGGCCGGTGGCGTCGGACGGCAGGGCGAAAGCGCGCAGCCGGCGCGCCAGCTGCGCGATGCGGGTGACGTTGGCGTCGCGGCCGGCGCCGTAGACGAGCGTCGGGCGCAGCACGGTCGCGGCCGCGCCGCGCCGCGCCGCGGTCTCGAACAGCAGGCGCTCGGCCTCCGCCAGCCGGCGCGCGATGTCGCGCTCGGCCCCGTCCATGGAATCGCGCTTCACCTCGACGCTGGTGGAGCCGAACATCACCACGCGCGGGCTGTCCACCCCGCCGCGCGCATACCAGTGCGCGAAGGCATCCGAAGGACCGCAGCTGAGGATCGCGTCCACGCGCGGCGGCAGTCCGGGCATCCGCGCGAATTCCCCGCGCAGCCAGCGCACGCCGGGCTGCGGCGGGCGTCGCCCGCGCGAGACCGCGAGCACCTGCCAGCCCGTATCGGCCAGCCGGCGCAGCAGCGGCATGCCGATCTGGCCGCTGGCGCCGAACACCAGCGCGACGCGGCCCCCGTCGTCCGGCGGATGCGGCGTTCCTGCGTCGTCGCGTGCGTGCGGCATGGCCACAGGATACTTCCCGCACTGCCGGGGCGGCCGGTGCCATCGGTTAGACTCACGGGGCGCGGCACGCGCGCCGCGCCCTCCAATTCCCGCCCATCCGCATGCTGATCCTGCTCCTGGCCCTGCCGTTCCTGGTGGCCCTGGCCGTGGCGCTGTCCCGTGGCGCCTCGCGGAGGGGCGCGGCGTGGCTCGCCGTGTCCGCCCCGCTGCTCGGCCTGGTGCTGCTGGCCCAGCTGACGCCCGCCGTCACCGGCGGCGAGGTGCCGCGCGAGGTCCTGCCGTGGATCCCGCAGGCCGGGCTGCTGTTCGACCTGCGGCTCGACGGGCTGGCCTGGATGTTCGCCGGGCTGGTGCTCGGCATCGGCGCGCTGATCGTGGTGTACGCGCGCTACTACCTGCCGGAGGAGGACAGCCCGCAGCGGTTCTTCGCGTACCTGCTGCTGTTCATGGGCGCGATGCTGGGCGTGGTGCTGGCCGGCAACCTGCTGCTGCTCGTGGTGTTCTGGGAGCTGACCAGCATCAGCTCGTTCCTGCTGATCGGCTTCTGGACGCAGCGGCAGGACGCGCGCCAGGGCGCGCGCATGGCGCTGACCATCACCGGCCTGGGCGGCCTGGCCCTGCTCGGCGGCGTGCTGCTGCTCGGCCGCGTGGTGGGCAGCTACGACCTGGACGCCGTGCTCGCCGCGGGCGATGCGATCCGCGCCAGCGCCGAGTACCCCGCGATCCTCGCCCTGGTGCTGGCCGGCGTGTTCACCAAGAGCGCGCAGTTCCCGGTGCACTTCTGGCTGCCGCAGGCGATGGCGGCGCCGACCCCGGTCTCGGCCTACCTGCACTCGGCGACGATGGTCAAGGCCGGCGTGTTCCTGCTGGCCCGCCTGCACCCGGCGCTGGCGGGCACCGACCTGTTCTTCCTCGCCGTCACCAGCGTCGGCGCGGTCACCCTGCTGGTCGGCGCCTGGTACGCGATCTTCCAGCACGACCTCAAGGGCCTGCTGGCCTACTCGACGATCTCGCACCTGGGCCTGATCACCCTGCTGTTCGGCCTGTCCACGCCGATGGCGGTGGTGGCCGGCGTGTTCCACATCATCAACCACGCCACCTTCAAGGCCTCGCTGTTCATGTCGGCGGGCATCATCGACCACGAGTGCGGCACCCGCGACCTGCGCCGGCTCGGCAACCTCCGCCGCTACCTGCCGTGGACCAGCGCGCTGGCGATCGTGGCCTCGCTGGCGATGGCCGGCATCCCGCTGCTCAACGGCTTCCTGTCGAAGGAGATGTTCTTCGCCGAGGCGCTGGAGGCCGGTGGCCGCACCGGCTACGGCATCGCGATCAGCGTCGCCGCGCTGCTGTATGGCGTGTTCGGCGTGGCCTACAGCCTGCGCTTCGTGCACGACACGTTCTTCGGCAAGGGGCCGCGCGCGCTGCCGGTGGAGCCGCACGAGCCACCGGTATGGATGCGCGTGCCCGTGGCGGTGCTGGTGGTGCTGTGCCTTGCGGTCGGCATCTTCCCGTCGGCCACGGTGGAACCGATGCTGAAGACGGCGGTGGCCGGCACCCTCGGCCCGGCCGCACCGGAGTTCACGCTGGCCGTGTGGCACGGCTGGAACCTGCCGCTGGCGATGAGCGTGGCCGGCGTGCTCGGCGGCGTGCTGTTCTACTTCGCCCTGCGCCGGCTGTACGCGCTGCACGAGGCGATCCTGCGCGCCTGGGGGCCCCGCCTGTTCACGCTCAACGTCGAGGCGCTGTTCAACGCGGCCTGGGCCTTCACCCGCGCGGTCGCCGCCGGCGGCATCCGCCGCAGCCTGTTCTGGATGATCGTGGTGGTGCTGGCCGCGGGCTCGCTGCCGTTCCTCGGCGACGAGGCCTCGCTGCTGTCCGGCCTGCCCGACCCGCGGCCGATGCCGGCGCTGGGCTGGATCCTGTGGGCGATCCTGGTGGCCTCCACCGTCGCCACCGTGGTCTGGCACGGCAAGCGCTTCACCGCACTGGTGGTGGTCGGCGCCACCGGCCTGGTCGTCAGCCTCGCCTTCGCGCTGCTGTCGGCGCCGGACCTGGCCCTGACCCAGCTGATGGTCGAGCTGGTGACCGTGGCGCTGATGATGATGGCGCTCAACTACCTGCCCAAGCAGTCGAAGCAGGCGCGCACGCCGTTCCGCCGCTGGCGCGACATCGCGTTCTCGATCATCGCGGGCCTGGGCTGCGCCGGGCTGTCCTACGCGATGCTGGTGCGGCCGGCCTCGCCGGTCTCGGGCGAGATGCTGGCGCGCTCCCTGCCCGAGGCCCACGGCGCCAACGTCGTCAACGTGATCCTCGTGGACATCCGCGGCTTCGACACCTTCGGCGAGATCACGGTGTTCGCGGTCGCGGCGCTGGTGGTGCACGCGATGCTGCGCTTCGCGCGGCTGCGGCCCGACGAGGCGATGCCCGGGCCGCCGGTGCAGCTGCCGATCCCTGCCGACCTGACCCAGCTGCTGTTCCCGCTGGCGCTGGTGGTGTCGCTGTACCTGTTCCTGCGTGGCCACAACGCGCCGGGCGGCGGCTTCATCGCCGGCCTCGCGATCGCGGTGCCGGTGCTGATCAAGTACGTGGTCCAGGGGGCGCGCGCGGTCGAGGCGACGTTCGGCTTCGACTACCTGCGCGGCATCGGCCTGGGCCTGCTGGTGGCCGCGGCCGGCGGGCTGGGCTCGCTGCTGTCCGGCCTGCCGTTCATGACCAGCGGTCATGCCGAGCCGGTGCTGCCGCTGGTCGGGAAACTGTCGCTGGCCAGCGCGATGGTGTTCGACACCGGCGTCTACATCGTGGTGTTCGCCGGCGCCCTGCTGATCCTGTCCACCATGGGCACGGTGCGCAGGCGCCAGCTCGAGGCGGAGGAAGGAGCCTGATGGAATTCGCGATCGCCAGCGCCGTGGGCATCCTCGTGGCCGGCGGGATCTACCTGCTGCTGCGCGCGCGCACCTTCGACGTCATCCTCGGCCTGACCCTGCTGTCGTACGCCACCAACCTGCTGATCTTCTCCTCGGGCCGCGCCGTGGTCGGCAAGCCGCCGATCCTGCGCGAGGGCGTGGCCGCGACCGCCGCCAACTACACCGACCCGTTGCCGCAGGCGCTGGTGCTGACCGCGATCGTGATCGCCTTCGCCACCACCGCCGTGGTGGTGGTGGCGGCGATGCGCAACCACGCCGACATGCACAGCGACCACGTGGACGGCCACGAGCCCGAGGCCGGGCGCGAAGGCCCGGCGCCGTCGGTGCACGACGAGGAGGACGCGCAGGCATGACGCGGCACCTCCTCGTCGCCCCGATCGTGCTGCCGCTGCTCACCGGCGCGTTCCTGCTGCTGCTCGAGCGCCGCCACGACGCGCGCGTGCTGCGCGCCGGCGCATGGACCGGCCTGCTGCTCCTGCTCGCGGTGGCGGTGGCGCTGGTGGCGAGGGCAGCGTCCGGGAACATCGAGGTCTACCTGCTCGGCGACTGGCCGTCGCGGCTGGGCATCGTGCTGATGCTCGACCGGCTCAATGCGCTGATGGTGCTGGCCACCGCGCTGCTGGCGGTCCCGGCGCTGCTGTACGCCTGCGCCGGCTGGGACAAGCGCGCCCTGCATTTCCACACGCTGTTCCAGATCCAGCTGATGGGCCTGAACGGCGCGTTCCTGACCGGCGACATCTTCAACCTGTTCGTGTTCTTCGAGGTGCTCCTGATCGCCTCGTACGGCCTGCTGCTGTCGGGCGCGCGCGGCAAGCGGGTCGGCGCCGGCATGCATTACGTGGTGTTCAACATCGCCGCCTCGACCCTGTTCCTGATCGCGCTGGCGCTGGTGTACGGCATGCTCGGCACGCTCAACATGGCCGAGCTGGCGATGCGCATCCGCGAGGTTGCACCGGAGGACGTGGCCCTGGTGCGCGCGACCTTCGCCCTGCTGCTGGTGGTGTTCTGCGCCAAGGCGGCGATGCTGCCGATGTACCTGTGGCTGCCGGAGGCCTACGGGCGGGCGCCGGCGTCGGTGGCGGCGCTGTTCACCATCCTCACCAAGGTCGGCCTGTACGCGGTGCTGCGTACCACCACCCTGCTGCTCGGCGACGACGCGGGCCCGCTGGCCGGCTTCGGCCGCGATGTGCTGCTGGCCTTCGGCATGGCGACGATGCTGGTCGGCGGGCTGGGCGTGGTCGGCGCGCTGCGGCTGCGCATCGCCGCCGCCTACCTGGTGCTGGTGTCGTCGGGGATGCTGTTCGTGGCGTTCGCGCTGGCGCAGCCGGGCACGATCACCTCGGGGCTGTACTACCTGCCGCACAGCTGCTTCGCCGCGGGCGCGATGTTCATGATCGCCCACATCGTGCAGCGCGAGCGCGGCAGCGCAGGCGACCGGGTGCTGCCGACCGCGCCGCCGATGCCGCGCACGACCGGGATGCTGTACCTGCTCGCGGCGCTGCTGCTGGTCGGCCTGCCGCCGCTGTCGGGCTTCATCGGCAAGTTCATGCTGCTGGCCGCGGTGCCGGCGGAGTGGACCGCGTGGGTTTATGCCACCGTGCTCGCCGGCAGCCTGCTGGCCCTGCTCGGGCTCAGCCGCACCGGCACCCGCCTGTTCTGGCGCACCGCGGCCGGCGGGGACGAAGGCCCGGCACCGGAACCGGCCGCCGTCCCCGGGACGCCGAAGGTGCGCGGGCGCGAGATCGCGGCCACCGTGCTGCTGCTGGGATACTGCGTGGTGATGAGCCTGGCCGCGGCGCCCGTGGTGCGCTACGCCGCCGCCGCCGCGGAGCAGGTACTGTCCCCGGGCGACTACGTGCAGGCGGTCCGCGGCACCGTGCCGCAGCTGCGCCAGCCATGAGGAGACGCGGATGAGAAGGCGCATCTTTCCCTCGATCCCGCAGAGCATCACCGTCTTCCTGTTCTGGGTGCTGATGGCCGAGGACACCGGCCCCGGCACGCTGCTGATGGCCGCGTTCCTGGCTTGGCTGATGCCGCAGATCGCGTCCCGGCTGGAACGCGAGTTCGCGCGGCTGGGCTCGCTGTGGGTCCTGGTCCCCTTCACCCTGCGCCTGCTCGGTGACATCGTGGTCGCCAACCTCACCGTCGCCCGCCAGGTGCTCGGGCGCGAGGACCGGCTCAAGCCGGGCTTCATCTGGATCCCGCTCGAGCTGACCAACATCCACGGCATCTCGGCGCTGACCAGCGTGATCACCCTCACCCCGGGCACGCTCACCGCGGAGCTGTCGGCCGACCGCAAGCACCTGCTGGTCCACTGCCTGCACGTGCCCGACCCGCAGGCGGCGATCGACCAGATCAAGCAGCGCTACGAGGCCCCGTTGCGGAGGATCTTCCCGTGATCGATGTCGACTACGTCGTGTACGCTGCCATGGTCGTGGTCGGCTGCGGCATGCTGCTGGCGCTGTGGCGGCTGGTGCGTGGTCCGACCGCGCCGGACCGCATCCTCGCGCTCGACACCCTCTACGTCAGCGCCGTCGCCCAGGTGGTGATGCTCGGGATGCTCGGCCACACCGAGATCTACTTCGAGATCGCGCTGGTGATCGCCATGCTCGGCTTCTTCGGCACCGTGGTGCTGAGCAAGTACGTCATCCGCAGGGACATCGTGGAATGAGGCTGCTCGCCGACATCATCACCATCCTGCTGCTGGCCGCCGGCTGCTTCTTCGTGTTCCTGGGCAGCTTCGCGCTGGTCAAGCTCAGCAGCTTCTTCCACCGCATCCATGGCCCGGCCAAGGCGAGCACGCTGGGCGTGGGCTGCATCCTGCTGGCCTCCATCCTGCACCGCGCGGTGCATGGCACCGGCCTGCACCCGCGCGAGCTGCTGATCACCGTGTTCCTGTTCCTGACCGCGCCGGTGGCCGCGCACCTGATGGCGCGCGCGGCGCTGTCGCTGATGCGCGACCGGCCGGCGGACCCGTCCACCCGCAGCGCGCCCGAGGGCCACATCCGCGACGACGCGGACGAGCAGGCCGAGATGCTCGCGCGCGAACGCGCCGAGGCGGCGAAGGCGCACGCGAAAGCCCCGCCGCACGGCTGAAGGCCCCGTGCCTCTCAGCCGTGGACCAGCAGCAGCTCGAACACGACCCAGCCCAGGAACGCCACGACCAGCACCGCACCCTCGCCACGGCTGACGCGCAGGTCGCCACGCAGCATCGGCCACAGCAGCAGCGCGAACGCCAGCGTCGCCGGCAGTTCGAAGCGCACGAACGACGCCGGCAGGGCGATGCCCCCGGCCACGGCCATGCCGCCGACCACGACCAGCAGGTTGAACAGGCTGGAGCCGAGCACGTGGCCGACCACCACGTCACCCTGCCCACGCCGCGCCGCCATGATCGCCGCGGCGACTTCCGGCAGCGCGGTGCCGATGGCGACGACCAGCAGGCCGGTCAGCAGCGACTCCATGCCGAGCGCCTCGCCGATGGCGGGCGCTCCCTGCACCACGAAGCGCGCGCCGAAGTACAGCAGCGCCACGCCGATCACGAGCCGCAGCAGGTTCAGTGCCAAGTCCGTGCTGGTGCGGGTGACGGCCTCGAACTCCTCCCCCAGTTCCACCTGCTCCTGCCTGCGGGTGCGCCGGAAGGTGAGGGCGAGCACCAGCACGAACGCCAGCAACAGCACGGTGCCGTCGAGCCTGGACAGGCCGCCGTCCAGCCCGAGCACCGCCAGCAGCACGGTCGCGGCGACCAGGTACGGCAGCAGCGGCGCCAGCACGCGCCAGCGCACCAGCACAGGGGCGCACAGCGCGGCGAGGCCCAGGGTCAGGCCGAAGTTGACGATGTTGCTGCCCACGGCATTGCCCAGGGCCAGCGGCGCGTCGTCCACCCACACGGCGCGGGCATTGACCGCCAGCTCGGGCAGCGAGGTGGACACCGCCAGCAGCAGGAAACCGGTCGCGAACGCGGACAGGCCCAGCCGTCGCGCCAGCCCCGCGCTCCCCTTCACCGCCGAATCGCCACCCAGCGCGAGCAGCACCAGTCCCGCGACGAACCAGCCGATGCCTGCGATCATCGTCCCCTCCCTCCATGTGGTCCGGGGCCGATTCTATGCCCGGCCGGGAGCGCGCATGCCACGGGCCGCGCGGCCGGGGTCAGCCGCAGCCCTCGACGTAATCCACCTGCGGCGGCACGCCCGCGCGCCACGCCATCACGCGTTCGTCAGCACCGGCCTCGAACACGAGCACGCCTTCCCCGCCGTCCGGATCCACGACCCGCAGCACCAGGCCCTGCGGGTCGTACTTGTGCGGGAAGGCTTCGGCGCGGGCGCCGTACAGGCGGCGGATGTCCGCAATGTCCATCCCGACCCGGCCGCCACCGGGCGCGGCCACGCCTGGATCACCCACGTCCACGCGCACGAAGCGCCCGCCCTCGATCATGAAGGCCACGCGGTAGCCCGCTTCCGCCACCGGCCGCTGGAGCAGGTAATGGCATCCGCCCGGCTCCTCCGGGCGGGCGTCGTCGAAACCGCCGGCCAGTGCCTGGCGCAGCTCGTCCACCGGGGCGCCGAAACGCACCTGCCCGTAACCCGCGAAGGTGATGGCATCCCCCGCGGGCGGGGCAAGGCCCGGCCCGCCCACCTCCTGCGTGACCTCCGCCGCGGGTCCATCCTGGACCGTCGCGGCTTCTTCGGCAGGCCCGCGCTCCCGGGCGCAGCCGGCCAGCAGCCATGCGGCGGCCAGCGCCGCCAGGAAACGTCCGCGTGTCATCGCCCTGCTCTCCGGTACGGTCACCGCGCGAGCCTCGCATCCCGGGCATCAACGGCGCGTGCACCCGGCAGCCCCCGTGGGCACGACGGCACACGGCATTGCCGGGCCGGGACGACCCAGACGACGCGGGCCGGCAGGGAACCCCCTGCCGGCCCGCCGGGCGGATCGCGGGAAGGCCGCGACGACGGTGCTTACAGCACCCCGCGGCGCATCTGGTCGCGCTCGATGCTCTCGAACAGGGCCTGGAAGTTGCCCTCGCCAAAGCCCTCGTTGCCCTTGCGCTGGATGATCTCGAAGAAGATCGGGCCGAACGCGTTCTGGGTGAAGATCTGCAGCAGCTTGCGCTTCTTCGTCTCCGGATCGGCGTCGATCAGGATCCGGTTCTTCTGCAGCCGCGGCAGGTCCTCGCCGTGGTCCGGGATGCGCTGGTCCACCACCTCGTAGTAGGTGTCCGGCGTGTCCAGGAACTCGATGCCCTGCTCGCGCATCCTCTCGACGGTCTCGTAGATGTCGTCGGTGAACAGCGCGATGTGCTGGATGCCCTCGCCGTTGTACTCGCGCAGGAACTCGTTGATCTGGCTCTTCTCGTCGCTGGACTCGTTCAGCGGGATGCGCACGACGCCGTCCGGCGCGGTCATCGCCTTGGACAGCAGGCCGGTCTTGGCGCCCTTGATGTCGAAGTAGCGGATCTCGCGGAAGTTGAACAGCTTCTCGTAGTAGTCCGACCACTTCTGCATGTTGCCCAGGTACAGGTTGTGGGTCAGGTGGTCGATGAAGGTCAGGCCGAAACCCCGCGGGTGCTGGTCCACGCCCGGGATCGGCTCGTAATCGGCATAGACGTTCCCGGCCGAGTCGTCGATCAGATAGAGCATGCAGTCGCCGATGCCCTTGATCACCGGGAAGCCGACGGCACGGGTGTCGGCCTTGTGCTCCATCTTCTCGCCGCCGTTGGCCAGCACGTGCTCCAGCACCTCGGCCGGCTTCTTCCTGAAGCGGATGGCGAAGCCGCAGGCGGACCTGCCGTGCTTCGCGGCGAAATCGGCGGCGAAGGAGTCCGGCTCCTCGTTGAGCAGGAAGTTGATGCCGCCCTGGCGGAACAGGGTGATGGCGCGGGAACGGTGCTTCGCGATGGCGGTGAAGCCGAGGCGGCGCAGGTAGTCGGCCATCGCCTCGCCCTGGCCCGGCGGCGCGGCGAACTCGACGAACTCGAACCCGTTGATGCCCATCGGGTTCTCGAAGGTGGTGACCTGCATGCCAAGATTGGGCTGTGCGCTCATGGGGAATCCTCCAGGGGCCGTGGCGCGCAGGGCGCCGGACATGGGCCCTTTATAGTTTCAACTGAAACCACTTGCAAGGACCAGTGCAGCATGAGCAGTGAACCCGACCAGGGCCCGCAGTCCCGCCCCCCGCGGCTCGAACTCGAAAGCTTCCTGCCCTACCGGCTGAGCGTGCTGTCCAACCGCGTCAGCCAGGCCATCTCCAGCGAGTACTACCGCCGCTACGGCCTGGCCATCACCGAATGGCGGGTGATGGCGGTACTGGGGCTGCGGCCGGGGCTGTCGGCCAACCAGGTGTCCGAGCGCACGGCCATGGACAAGGTTGCCGTCAGCCGCGCGGTCGCCCGTCTGCTGGAGCGCGGCCTGGTCAAGCGGGAGATCCACGACGACGACCGCCGCCGCTCGGTGCTGGAGCTGACCGAAACCGGCTATTCGGTCTACCGGGAGGTCGCGCCGATGACCCTGGCCTGCGAGCGCGCCCTGCTCTCGCCGCTGAGCGAGGAGGAACGCGCCACGCTGTGGAAGCTGATCGACAAACTCAGCGGACCGGGCATGGACGCGCTGCTGCGCCACATCAGCTGACGCGCGCGGCGCGTGCCTCCGCGCGCCACAACCGCAGCGCGAAATACGCCCCGAGCGCGGCCAGCGCGGTGTACAGCCACATCCCGTGCGCGTAGCCGGCCGGGTTCTCCGGCCCGGCGCCGGCGCGGTCGTTGAGCAGGCCGACCACGGGCGGCACCACCGCCCAGCCGACCTGCTGGCAGAAGGTCATCATCGCGTAGGCCGATCCCAGCCGCCGCGCGTCCACCAGGTCCGCCACCGCCGGCCAGAGCACCGCCGGCACCAGCGAGAACACCGCCCCCAGCACCACCACGACCAGCAGCAGGGTCAGCGGGATCGCCCCGCCGGGACCCGGCAGCGGCAGCGCCGGGCCGGGCGGCAGCCAGGTCACCGCCAAGAACAGCGGCAGCATCGCCAGCGCCCCCACGGCCATGAACCGCCCGCGATGGCCCACGCGGTCGGCCCACAGCCCGAACAACGGGGTCAGCACGATCGCCGACACCGGCAGCAGGCTGCTGAGCATGCCGGCGGTCCCGCGCGCCAGGCCATGTGCCTGCTGGAAGTAGTCGATCGCGAACGAACGGAACGGGAAGATCGTGGCATAGAACGCCACGCACAGCGCCACCGCGTGCCAGTACCGCGCGTCGAAGGCATACAGGTCGCGCAGTCGCAGCGCCCCCTCCGCGCCCGGCGCGGCGGCGAAGCCATCCCCCGCCCGGCATTCCAGCCGCCAGTACAGCAGCGCCGCGACCAGGGCCGCCGCGGCCACGCCGGTCGCCAGCCACAACGGCCCCTGCCAGTCCACGAACAGCGGCCCGGCGAACGAGGGCGACCAGTCGGCCGCGGCCGAACCCAGCCGCGCCAGCGACAGGTTCAGGCCGAACGCGAAGCCCAGTTCCCGGCCGGAAAACCACTTCGCCAGCACCGTGGTCGCGGCGACGATCAATGGCTCGGAGCCGACGCCGAGCAGGAACCGCCCGGCGAGCATCACGGCATGGTCGGGACCCCACGCGGTCAGCGCCGCAGCGGCCACGCACACCGCCGCGAACGCGGGGATCGCGCGCTTCGTGCCCCAGCGGTCGATCGCGTAGCCCCCGGCCAGCAGCACCAGCAGCGCGGCGACGTTGTATGCGGTCGACAGCGCGCCGATCTGGCCATAGCTGAAGCCGCGCTGCTCGCGCAGCAGGTCCACGACCGGGTTGAGCGCGTCGTAGGCGTAGTAGTTGCCGAACAGGGCCAGGCTAACCAGCAGCAGCGCCCACCAGCGCTGCGCCGGCGTCGGCGGCGGGGCGGCCGGGACCGTCATCGTGCGGGAACCTCCACCGGGACCGGAACGGAAACGGCGGCCGTGGCCGCCGTTTCCGGGATTGCACGCGCTGCGCGCACGGTCACTTCACGCCGTGCATCAGCTTCTGGATCAGCGGCGCGACCAGGAACAGGAACAGGCCCGAACCGACCAGCACCCAGAAGCCGAAGGTGTAGCCGGCCAGCGCCGACTCCACGGTCATGCCCGACTCGCCGCTGACGTGGCTGGCGAAGATGCCCGACAGGTTGTTGCCGATCGCGGTGGACAGGAACCAGCCGCCCATGCCGAAGCCGACCAGGCGCACCGGCGCCAGCTTGGTCACCATGGACAGGCCGATCGGCGACAGGCACAGCTCGCCCACCGACTGGATCACGTACACCATGAACAGGGTCCAGAACGGGATCTTCAGCGTCTGCGGGTCGACCAGGCTGTTCAGGGCGAACATCAGCAGCAGGAAGGCCAGGCCGTTGAAAATGATGCCCAGGCCGAACTTGCGCGGGATCGACGGGTTGGCCCTGCCCATCTTCACCCAGATCCAGGCGATCACCGGCGCCAGGGTGATGATGGCCAGCGAGTTGACCGACTGGAACCAGCCCACCGGGAAGATCCAGCCGCCGAAGTCGCGGTTGACGATGTTCTGCGCCAGGAAATTGAACGAGCTGCCTGCCTGCTCGAAGAAGCACCAGAACAGCACGTTGAACGCGAAGATGATGAGCATGGCGATGGCCATGTCGCGGCGCACCGGTCCGTCCTTGAAGCCTTCGCGCAGGATCAGCACGCACAGCCCCACGAACAGCACGGTCAGCAGCCACTGCAGCTGGCTGGCATCGATCGCGAGCAGCAGGTAGATCACCGGGATCGAGACCAGCGCGCCCAGCGCGGTGTACAGCACCCGCTGCATGCCCTCGCCGCCCTCGGCCGGCCGGCCGATGCCCTGCAGCTGGGCGCGGCCGAACCAGAACCAGACCAGGCTGATCAGCATGCCGACGCCGGAGGCGATGAACACCACCTTGTAGGCGGGCATGTCGGGCGAGCCGCCGAACGTGTGCTCGGCCAGCCAGCCGGTCAGGATCGGCGCGACCAGGGCACCGGCGTTGATGCCCATGTAGAACAGGGTGAAGCCGGAGTCGCGGCGCCCGTCGCCCGGGGCGTAGAGCTTGCCGACCATGGTCGAGATGTTCGGCTTGAACAGGCCGTTGCCCGCGATCACCGTGGCCAGGCCGAGCTTGAACACCTGCTCGTTGGGCACCACGATCATGAACAGGCCTGCTGCCATGATCACCGCGCCGAGCAGGATCGAGCGCTGGTAGCCGATGACCCTGTCGGCCACGTAGCCGCCGAACAGCGCAGCCGCATACACCAGCGCCAGGTAGGCGCCGTACAGCTTGCTGGCCGGCGCCTCGCCGGCGGCGTCACCGCCGTAGAACTGGGCCACGATGTACAACGCCAGCGCCCAGCGCATGCCGTAGAAGGCGAAGCGCTCCCAGAACTCGGTCATGAACAGCATCCACAGCGGACGCGGATGCCCGAGGACCTGCGCGAACTCCGGGGTGGAAGCGCCGCCTGCGGGCTTCTCCATGCCGGGGCCGGCGGGTTCGACGGTGTTGGCGGAACTCATGCGATGAAACCCCCTGCCTGGTACTGGCTGACACTGGCCGCCCGGCGGGTGCCGGGCGGGACGCGCGAGGATGGCCCGCGGCCGGGCCCGGCGTCAAACCCGGAGCCCCGCATGCTGCAACGCAACAAGGCTCAGCCGGCCTGGCCGATGCGGGTCCGCACGTCGAACAGTTCGGGGAAGAAGTACAGCTCCAGCGCCTGCTTCAGGAACCCGACCCCGCTCGAGCCGCCGGTGCCGCGCTTGTAGCCGATCAGACGCATCACCGAGCGCATGTGCCGGAAGCGCCAAAGCTGGAACTGGGTCTCCACGTCCACGAGGTCCTCGCACAGCGAGTACTCGCGCCAGAAACGCGTGGTGTCCCCGTAGATCCCCTCGAACACGGTCACCAGCTCCTGGTCGCGCACGTGCGGCTGCGACCAGTCGCGCTGCAGATGGCGCTGCGGCACCGCGTGCCCCCAGCGCGCCAGGTACATCAGGAACTCGTCGTACAGGCCGGGCGATTCGAGCGTCTCGCGCAGCCGCGCCTGCCCGTCCGGGTCGTGGGCGAACACCTTCAGCATCGCCGCGTTCTTGTTGCCAAGCAGGAACTCGACGGTGCGGTACTGCAGCGACTGGAAGCCGGATGCGGGCCCGAGCACGTCGCGGAATTCCATGTATTCCGACGGCGTCAGCGTCTCGAGCACCGACCACTGCTCGGTGAGCTGGCGGAACACCTGCTTGCAGCGTGCCAGCACCTTGCGGCACTGCCAGACCCGGTCCTGGCGCAGGAAGGCGATCGCCGCGCGCAGCTCGTGGATGACCAGCTTCAGCCACAGCTCCGAGACCTGGTGCTGGATGATGAACAGCATCTCGTCGTGGTGCGGCGGGTCGGACAGCGGGGATTGCGCCGACAAGAGGAGGTCGAGCCTGAGATAGCCGCCATAAGTCATTCTCCCGTCGAGATCGACGTGGATGCCTTCCTCGAGCGGGCGTTCGTTCTTCTCGATGCTCATGGGCACAGGGTACCCCATCGTTGCCGCAGGGCGACATGCGGCCGTCATGCCGGCGGTGCAAAATCCGCACCGCTGGCCTGGGCATGGCCAACCAGGGGATCAAGAGGGGGAAAGACCGCAGATGAACAACCGTTCGGTTCGCCGGCTGTTGCCGGCCATCGTCCTGTTCCTCGGCCTGGGCGCCGGTCCGGCGCAATCCCAGGTCGTCATCAGCCAGGTGTACGGCGGCGGCGGCAACAGCGGCGCGCCCTACACCAACGACTACGTCGAACTCTTCAACCGCGGCAGCCTGCCGGTCCCGCTCGCCGGGCTGTCGGTGCAGTACACCAGTGCCACCGGCACCGGCAACTTCGGTGCCAACCCGGGCCAGATCGTGGTCCTGCCGGACGCCACGCTCGATCCCGGCCAGTACTTCCTCGTGTCGCTGGCCGGCGGCACGAACGGCTCGCCCCTCCCCGCCCCGGACGCCACCGGCACCATCAACATGGCTGCCGGTGCCAGCAAGGTCGCGCTGGTCAATTCGACCACCGGCCTCGGCTGCAACGGCGGCAGCACCCCCTGCACACCCGAACAGCTGGCGCTGATCGTCGACCTGGTCGGATCCGGCAACGCCAACTTCCACGAAGGCCCGGGTTCCGCCCCGGCCCCGTCGAACACGCTGGCGCTTTTCCGCAAGGACGGTGGCTGCACCGACACCGACAACAACCAGGCCGACTTCGAGCTCGCGCCGCCGCTGCCGCGCAACAGCGCCACGCCACCCGCGCCATGCGCCGGAGGCGGCGTCGCGTTCCTGCGCATCGGCGACACCAGCGCGGCCGAAGGTGACAGCGGCACGACCACCACGTTCTTCTTCACCATCAGTCTGAGCCAGCCCGCCGGCGAGGGCGGCGTAAGCGTGGACTGGGCCACCGCAGACGGCACCGCGACCACCGCCGACGGCGACTACATCGCCGCGTCCGGTACCGCGCACATCGCCGGGGGCGCCACCTCGGTCACGATCGGGGTGCAGGTGGTCGGCGACGACAGGAACGAGCCCGACGAGACCTTCCTGGTCCTGCTGTCCAACCCGGTGGGCGCCGAAATCGCCGATGGCGAGGGCGTCGGCACCATCCTCAACGACGACATCGACACCGTCCCGATCTCCGCGATCCAGGGCAGCGGCCAGGTCTCGCCGTACAACGGCATGACCGTGGCCACGCGCGGCATCGTCACCGCGCGCAAGAACAACGGCTTCTTCATCCAGACGCCGGATGGCGAGGATGACGGCGATCCCGCCACCTCCGAGGGCCTGTTCGTGTTCACCAGCAGCGCGCCACCTGCCTCCGCCGAGGTCGGCACGCTGGTGCTGGTGCAGGGCACGGTGAGCGAATACGTCCCGGCGGCCGACCCGTACCAGCTGCCGCTCACCGAGCTGGTCTCGCCCGTGGTCACGCCGCTGTCCGGTGGGCACCCGCTGCCGGCGCCGGTCGAGCTGACCGCGGACATGCCCAACCCGCACGACGGCCTCGACCAGCTCGAGCACCTCGAGGGCATGCGCGTCACCATCCCGGCCGCGGTGGTGGTCGCGCCCACCGGCGGCAACGTCAACGAGGCCAGCGCCACGGCCACCAGCAACGGCCGCTTCGCGGTGGTCGTCACCGGCAACGCGCGCCCGTTCCGCGAGCCGGGCATCCAGGTGCCCAACCCGGATCCCCTGGGCAGCACCGCCCCGGACATCCCGCGCTGGGACGCCAATCCCGAGCTGATCCCGGTCAACAGCAACACCATCGGCGCGCCCACCGCCGACCTGGCCGCGGGATGCGTCATCACGGACGGCAGCCTCACCGGCCCGCTCGACTACACCTTCCGCCGCTACACGGTCTATCCGGAAGGCCCGCTGACGGCCGACTGCAGCGGGGCGGCTCCGCGCCCGGCGGCGCTGCCTGGCCCGGACCACGTGACCTTCGCCACCTACAACCTCGAACGCTTCTTCGACGACACCAACGACCCGGCGATCAGCGAACCCGTGCTGACGCCGGCCGCGTTCGAGCGCAGGCTGGCCAAGGCCTCGCTCGCGGTCCGCGCCTACCTGCACATGCCCGACATCCTCAGCCTGGCCGAGGTCGAGAACCTGGCGACACTGCAGACCCTCGCCAGCCGCATCAACGCCGACGCGGTGGCCGCAGGCCAGCCCGATCCCGGCTACGTGGCCTATCTCGAGGAAGGCCTGGACGTGGGCGGCATCGACGTCGGCTTCCTGGTGAAGACCGCCGAGGTCGCGCCGGGCGTGCCGCGCGTCGAGGTGCTGTCGGTGACCCAGGTCGGCGCCGACGCGGTGCTGCACAACCCCGACGGCAGCACCAGCCTGCTCAACGACCGGCCGCCGCTGGTGCTCGACGCCGTGGTGCACTTCGCGGATGGGCGCCAGTTCCCGGTGACCACGATCGCGGTGCACCAGCGCTCGCTCAACGACATCGAGAGCGACGAAAGCGGCAGCAACGGCTGGCTCACGGTCGGCCAGCGCGTGCGCGCCAAGCGCCAGGCCCAGGCCGACTACCTCGCCGACCTGGTCAACGGCATGCAGGCCGCCGATCCCGATCGCCGGATCGTGGTGATGGGCGACTTCAACGCCTTCGAGTTCAACGACGGCTACGTCGATGTGATGGGCACCGTCACCGGCATCCCCTCGCCCGACGGCGAGACCGCGGTGGACGGCGACGGCATCGACCGGGTCGACCCGGACCTGCTCAACGCCACCCTGCTGGCGGACCCGCAGGAGCGCTACTCGTTCGTGTACGACTACCAGGCGCAGACGCTCGACCACGTGCTGGTCAACGAGGCCCTGCTCTCCTCGCCGATGGTGACCGGCCTGGAACTGAGCCACGCGCGCATCAACGCCGACTTCCCCGAGGTCATGCGCAACGACGCCGGCACGCCCTCGCGCCTGTCCGACCACGACCCGACCATGCTGCTCGTGCGGCTGGCCGCGCTCGCGTTCGCCAACCTCTCGGTGGAGGTCGAGGCGCTGGAAAGCAGCGTCATCGCCGGCAACGCCATGGAGTTCGGCGCCGTCGTCGCCAACGCCGGCCCGGATGCCGCCGTGTTCCCGGGCGTGGGCTTCGTGTTCGACGCGGAGCTGCCCGACCTGGCGGTCGCCGCGCCTGCCGGCTGGAGCTGCGACGCGCCGGATTTCGATGCCGGCAACACCGTCGTGTCCTGCAACGCGGACGGGCTCGCGGCAGGCGCCGAGGCGGTCTTCGCACTCTCCGCCACCGCACCGGAGGCACGCATCGGCGGCACGGTGACGCTGGCCGCCGCCACGACCTCGCAGACCGAGGACCCGGACGAATCCGGCAACGAGGCCTCGGTCTCGGTCGAGGTGGTCGAGGATCCGGCCTCCCCGGTGCCCGGTCTGGTCAATGGCGAGGCGGTGCCGGGCCTGTCGGGTGGCGCCGGCGACGTGACCGTCTACCGCATCGAGGTGCCCGCCGGCGCGGGCAACCTGCGCATCAACAGCTACGGCGGCAGCGGCGACGTGTCGCTGCATGCCGCGTACGGCAGGATCCCCGACGCGTCCGATTACGACGCGGTGTCGGCGCGCCCGGGCAACAACGAGACCATCGCCGTCGCGACGCCCCAGCCCGGCACGTGGTACATCACGCTGACCGGCGTGCGCGCGTTCTCCGGCGTCTCCCTGCGCGCGAGCTTCAACCCCTGACCGCGCGCCACACCGCAAGCCCGGAACCCCGGCCCCGCGCCGGGGTTCTTTTTCCGGCCGGCACCGCGGTTTTGACGCATTGCGCAACGGGACTTTAAGGTCACGCGGCTATCATTCACGTCCCTCGACGAACGGATCGAGCGATGACTGTTTCCGCGACCTTCGAAATCGAGTACCTGCAATACCTCGGCGAGGACGGCAGGCCGGTCGCCGGGCTGCCCGCGGCCTTCGCCGACCTGGAGGCACTGGTGCCGCTGTTCAGGCAGATGCTGTTCGTGCGCGTGTTCGACGGCAAGGCGATCGCACTGCAGCGCACCGGCAAGCTGGGCACCTACGCCAGCTGCCTTGGCCACGAGGCCACCCACGTCGGCATCGGCGCTTCGATGCGCCCCGAGGACGTGTTCGCGCCCAGCTACCGCGAGTACGGCGCGCAGCTGATGCGCGGCGTGCGCCCGCGCGAGATCCTGATGTACTGGGGTGGCGACGAGCGCGGCAACGACTTCAAGGACGCCCCCCGCCACGACCTGCCGTGGTGCGTGCCGATCGCCACCCAGTGCCTGCACGCCGCCGGCGCCGCGCTTGCGTTCAAGCTGCGCGGCGAGAAACGCGTCGCGGTGACCTGCTGCGGCGACGGCGGCTCGTCCAAGACCGACACCTACGCCGCGATCAACAGCGCCGGCGCGTACAGGCTGCCGTTCGTCCAGTGCATCATCAACAACGGCTGGGCGATCAGCGTGCCGCGCAGCGCGCAGACCGGCGCGCAGACGCTGGCACAGAAGGGCATCGCCGGCGGCCTGTACTGCCTGCAGGTGGACGGCAACGACCTGTTCGCCGTGCTCGAGGGCATGCGCCGGGCGATGGAGCGTGCGCGCAACGGCGAGGGTGGCAGCGTGATCGAGTTCATCACCTACCGCCTGCACGACCACACCACCGCCGACGACGCCCGCCGCTACCGCAGCGAGGAGGAAGTGAAGGCGGCATGGAAGCGCGAGCCGGTCGCCCGCCTGCGCACGTTCCTGGCCGGACGCGGCCTGTGGAGCGAGGCGCAGGAGAAGGAGTGGCTCGAGGAGTGCACCCGTCGCGTGGACGAGGAGATCAACGCCTACCTCGAGTTGCCGGTGCAGCCGGTCGAGGCGATGTTCGACTACCTGTACGCCGACATGCCGCCGGACATCCAGGAGCAGCGCGCGTACGCGCTGGCGCTGGAGGGCCGGGCATGAGCGCCGTGATGGAGAAGAAGACCGTGGCAAACGACGCGCAGGCCACCGGCACGTCCACGCCGGCGGCGATCACGCTGATCGAGGCGATCACCCAGGCGCTGGCCTGGGAGATGGCGCACGACGAGTCCGTGGTGGTGCTGGGCGAGGACGTGGGCGTGAACGGCGGCGTGTTCCGCGCCACCGCCGGCCTGCAGCAGCGCTTCGGGCCGCACCGCGTGCTCGACACCCCGCTGGACGAAACCACCATCGCCGGCCTGACCGTGGGCATGGCCCTGCAGGGCATGAAGCCGGTCGCCGAGGCCCAGTTCGACGGCTTCGTCTACCCGATGGTGGACCACATCGTCTGCCACGCCGCGCGCATGCGCTACCGCACCCGCGGCCGCCTGCACTGCCCGATGGTGCTGCGCGTGCCCTGGGGCGGCGGCATACGCGCGCCAGAGCACCACAGCGAGGCCAACGAGGCGATCTTCACCAATGTGCCCGGACTGCGCGTGGTGATGCCCTCCTCGCCGCAGCGCGCCTACGGCCTGCTGCTGGCCGCGATCCGCGACCCGGATCCGGTGATCTACATGGAACCCAAGCGCATCTACCGGCAGTACCGCGAGGTGGTGCCGGACGACGGCGAGGCGCTGCCTCTGGACGTGTGCTTCGTGCTGCGCGACGGCACCGACGTCACCCTGGTCACCTGGGGCGCCCAGGTCAAGGAGACGCTGGAGGCCGCCGACCGCCTCGCGCAGGAAGGCATCAGCGCCGAGGTGATCGACGTGGCCACGCTCAAGCCGCTGGATTTCGCGACCATCGCCGAGTCGGTGGCCAGGACGGGGCGCTGCGTGATCGTGCACGAGGCGCCGAAGACCGCCGGCTTCGGCGCGGAGATCGCGGCGCGGCTGGCCAGCGAGTCGATGTACGACCTGCTGGCGCCGGTCGAGCGCGTCACCGGCTACGACACCCACATCCCGCTGTTCCGGCTGGAGATGAAATACCTGCCGGGCGTGGACCGGATCGTCGCCGCCGCCAAACGCACGCTGCAGCACGGCTGACGCAATCGTGACGATGCGTGCCGGGGCGCCGCCCCGGCACCTGTTCCCCGGATTCGACGGCGGGCCGCGGCCCGCCCAGTTGGAAGCGACGACATGGGCGAAAAGAAGACCTTCCTGCTCCCTGACCTCGGCGAGGGCCTCCCGGACGCGACCATCGTGGAATGGTTCGTCCGCGAAGGCGACACCATCCGCCTCGACGAGCCGCTGGTCTCGATGGAGACCGCCAAGGCCGTGGTCGAGGTGCCTTCCCCGGTGTCCGGCAAGGTGCTGCGCCTGGCCGGCGGCCCGGGCGACGTGATCGCCACCGGATCAGTGTTGGCCGAGTTCGAGATCGATCCCTCGCTGCCGCAACGCGCGGAAGGCCAGGACACCGGCCACCACCACGCGCACGCGCCGGCCGGCACGCCCGCGCCCGCCGGGCAGCCGCAGCCTGCGCCCGCGCAACCGGCGCCGGCCGCCCGCGACAGCGGCACCGTGGTCGGCGCGGTGCAGACCTCCGACGCGGTGGTCAGCGAGCAGGCCGTGTCCGTCGGCGGCGTGAAGGCCGTGCCCGCGGTGCGCGCGATGGCGCGCAAGCTGAAGGTGGACATCACCCGCGTGCGCGGCACCGGCCCCGACGGCGTGGTGACCATGGCCGACGTCAAGCGCGCGGCCGCGGAAGGCTCCGCCCCGCTCGATGCAACCAGGCCCCCTCCCCCGCCTGCGGGGGAGGCCCGGGGCGGCGGCATTCCCCCCGCGCCTCAACGCGACCCCGGCCAGCGCACGCCGCTGTCGGCCTCCGGCCGGCCGATGCGTACCCAGCCGCCGACCGTGTCCGCGCTGGGACAACCCGAGCAGCTCAAGGGCGTGCGCCGGAACATGGCTCGGGTCATGGCCGAGTCGCACAGCAAGGTGGTGCCGACGACGATCACCGACGACGCCGACATCCACGCCTGGCTGCCTGGCAATGACGTGACCGTGCGCCTCGTGCGTGCGATCTGCGTCGCGGCCAAGGCGGTTCCCGCGCTCAACGCCTGGTTCGACGGCGAGAACCTGACCCGCACGCTGCACCCGCACGTGGACATCGGCGTGGCCGTCGACACCGAGGACGGACTGTTCGTGCCGGCGCTGCGCAACGCCGACATGCTCGACGCGCGCGGCATCCGCGAGGGCATCAACCGCCTGCGGGCCCAGGTCGAGGACCGCAGCATCGCGCCCTCGGAGCTGACCGGCTACACCATCATGCTGTCGAACTTCGGCATGTTCGCGGGCCGCTACGCCACCCCGGTGGTGGTGCCGCCATGCGTGGCGATCATCGGGGCCGGCCGCGCCCGCCACCAGATGATCCCGGTGGTCGGCGGCTTCGAATCGCACAAGGTCATCCCGCTGTCGCTGACCTTCGACCACCGCGCCTGCACCGGCGGCGAGGCCGCGCGCTTCCTGCGCGCCATGCTCGACGACCTGGCGCTGCCGCAGTGAGCCCGCGCCGTGGACGCCGGGCGGCACGCCCGGTTTCCACGGCGGTGAAGGGATCCCGGCCCAGCCTGGCCGGCGACGGCGCGGGTGGGCCCTCCGGTGGCACCTCACGCCGGGCGGACAAGCGCGGCACGGTGCCGCGCCCGTTGCGCCACTTGCGCTGGACGTGGATGGCAAGGCACCGTCCCGCCATCCCCGATCCCGAGGAACCCCCGATGCCGCACCACAGCCGCCTGAGCACCTTCGTGCTCGATTGCCAGGTCGACGACCTCGCCCCCACGTCGAATTCTGGAGCAGGGCACTGGGCAAGCGCGTGGCCGCCGTCGACGAGGACGGCGACGGCAGGTACGCGCGCCTGCACACGGAGCACGACGAGCCGGTCCTGCTGCTGCAGAAGGTCTCGCACCCCTCGCGCATCCACCTCGACATCGAGACCGACGACGTGGACGCCGAGGTCAGGCGGCTGGTCGCGCTGGGCGCGAGGGTGGTCGGGCGCGTCCATACCTGGTGCGTGATGGAAGCGCCCAGTGGCCACCGCTTCTGCGTGGTGCGCCAGCAGCGCGAGCCCTTCGGCCCGCACCTGAACCGCTGGGAAGACTGAGGCGCGGCTCAGCGGGCCGCGCGCGCGTCCTCGCTGCGCAGGCGCTCGGCGCGGAATTCCGAGTCCTCGTGCCACTGCGGCCACGCCGTGCCGCCGGCGATGCGCCGGCCCAGCGCGTACAGCACTTCCACGTCCTGCACCTGCCCGCTGATGTCCCAGTCCGGCGACCAGTTGTCGCACGGGCGGTGGTAGCAGTCGGCGAAGTAACGGTCGCGCAGCGCCTTGCCGCTGTCCACCCCGCCGTCCACGCGGTCGAGCCCGGCGCCGACGGTGATCGCCGGCACGCCGGCGCGCGCGAAGGCGAAGTGGTCGGCACGGTAGAAGAAGCCGGACTCGGGACTCGGGTCGGGCGAGTAATAGCGTCCCTGCGCCTCGATCGCCTCGCGCAGCATTTCTTCCAGCTCGACCCGGCCCTTGCCCCAGGAAGACAGGTCACGGGTCGGGCCGTCCGGGCTGAGCATCTCGATGTTGATCACCGCCGCGGTCTTCTCCAGCGGCACGACCGGGTGGGCCACGTAGTAGTTCGCGCCCTGCAGGCCCTTCTCCTCCGCGGTCAGCGCCATGAACAGCACGCTGCGCCGCGGCCTGGGCCCGGCGGCGAACACGCGCGCCAGCTCCAGCACCGCGGCCACGCCGGTGGCGTTGTCCACCGCGCCGTGGCGGATGGTGTCGCCGCTGGCGTCCGCCTCGCCCACGCCATAGGCGTCCCAGTGCGCGGAATAGATGACGGTCTCGTCCGGCGCCTGCGCGCCTTCAACGCGGCCGATCACGTTGTGCGTGACCACCTCGTCACGGACCACGGAGAAGGCGGCCGAGAGCGTGGCGTCGCCCAGCTGCACCGGGGTGAATCCCGGTGTCTGCGCGCGCTTCTTCTCCTGCTCGAAGTCCAGGCCGGCCCGGGCGAACAGCCACTCGGCCAGGGAACGCTGGATCCAGCCGCGCAGCGGCGTGTGCGCCTGCATCGCGTCCTCGCGCGGGATGTCGAACAGTGGCGACAGGCCGGAGCTGCGCACCGTGCCCCAGCCATAGGCGGCCGGCGCTGTCTCGTGCACGATCAGTGCGCCGGTCGCGCCACGGCGCGCCAGTTCCTCGTACTTGTAGGTCCAGCGGCCGTGGTAGGTCACGCCGCGGCCGTCGAAGGCGCCGGGTTCGGGCGCCTCGAAGTCCGGGTCGTTGATCAGCACCACCGCGACCTTGCCGCGCAGGTCCACGCCCTTGTAGTCGTCCCAGCCGCGCTCGGGCGCGCTGATGCCGTAGCCGACGAACACCAGCGGCGCGCGCTCGACCTCGATGCGTTCGACCGGCTGCAGGGTCTGCAGCACCAGGTCCTCGCCGTTGGCCAGTTCGCGCGTCTCCCCGTTGGCGTGCACGGCGGCGCGGACCTCGCCGTCGACCCGCGCGCGCACCAGCGGCACCGGCTGCAGCCAGCCGCCATCGGGACCGCCCGGCTGCACCCCGGCCTTGCGCAGCTCGTCCACGATGTAGGCGATGGTGCGTTCCTCGCCCGGCGTGGCCGGCGCCCGGCCCTCGAATCCGTCGGAAGCCAGCACCTGCACGTGGCGCATGAGCGCCTCGCCGTCGATGCCCCCGCCCGGGATGTCGCCGGCACTGGCCGGGACGCAGGCGGCGAACAGGAAAGCAAGGCAGGCAGTCGTCGGTCTCATGGCGTCATCCCGTCAACAGGTGATGCCGCCAGTCTAGCGGACGGGCGCGTGGACGCGCTCAGCGCCCGCGCACGAGGATCCAGTGGCGCAGGCCGAATGCAACACCCAGCGCGGCGAGGAACACGCCGTAGCCCACCGCCGTGGCCAGGACATGCGGCCACAGCCGGCCGAAGCCCGTGTCCGCGTTCGCCATCGCCCAGTGCACGCTCCACAGGAACAGGGCCACGGACACGGCGAGCGCGGCGATGTCGAAGGCCACGCGCGCTGCGCCGCGCGGCCGGCGCGGGAACAGCCAGTACAGCGTGCCGAGGATGCCGAACCACGGCAGGAACAGGATCAGGCTCAGGTTCAGTTCGACCAGCGGGTTCATGCTTCCTCCACGAGGCGCGACAGCGCCTCGACAATTTCCTCGACCGCCACGCCCTCGGCGAGGTGTCCGATCAGGGTTTCGCCCAGGTGCACGCCGACGTCCGCGACGTGGCGCAGTTCGGCGGCGCCACCCGACTTCAGCCGCGCGATGACCTGCCCGGCCTCGCGCGGCGAATCGAAGCCGACGCCCTGCAGCAGCAGGCGGTCGCCCTGCACCAGCTTGAAATGGAAGCGGCCGTCGGACTCGCGGTACTGCTTGAACACGGGCAGCGGGGGCCTGGCCGCGGCCCTGTCCTGCCGCTCCGCCTCCAGGGCCGTCTGCAGCGGGCGCAGGCCGACCGCGTGGCGGACCTTGCGCAGAAGCGGGATCGCGTACTTCTCGCGCAGCTTCGCCGCGCCCTCGCGCAGGCGCGCCTCGATCGCCGCCGGGTCGGCGATCAGGGCCTGGTAGCGTTCGCGCAGCGGCGCCAGCTCGCAGTCGATGCGCTCGAACACCGCCTGCTTGGCGTCACCCCAGGCGATGCCGCCGGCGAACGCGGCACGCATCTCCCCGGCCTCGGCCTCGCTGGCGAAGGCCTGGTAGAGCTGGAACAGGGCCGAACCTTCGGTGTCCTTCGGCTCGCCCGGCGCGCGCGAGTCGGTGACGATCGAGAACACCAGCCTGCGCAGCTCGGCCTGCGGCGCGAACAGCGGGATGGTGTTGCCGTAGCTCTTGCTCATCTTGCGGCCGTCGAGACCGGGCAGCGTGGCCACGTTCGCGTCGATCACCGCCTCCGGCAGCACGAAGTGCTCGCCGTAGATGTGGTTGAAGCGTTGCGCGAAGTCGCGTGCCATCTCGATGTGCTGGACCTGGTCGCGGCCCACCGGCACGCGGTCGGCATTGAAGACCAGGATGTCCGCGGCCATCAGCACCGGATACATGAACAGCCCCGCGGTCACGCCGGCATCGTCGTCCTCGCCCTCGGCGCGGTTCCTGTCGACCGCCGCCTTGTAGGCGTGGGCGCGGTTGAGGATGCCCTTGGCCGCGACGCAGGTCAGGTACCAGGTCAGCTCGGTGATCTCCGGGATGTCGCTCTGGCGGTAGAACCACACCCGGTCCGGGTCGAGCCCGCAGGCCAGCCAGGCGGCGGCGATCTCCAGCGTCGAACGCTGGGTGCGCGCCGGGTCCTGGGCCTTGATCAGGCTGTGCAGGTCGGCCAGGAAGTAGAAGCTCTCCGTCCCCGGCGCGCGCGATGCGGCGATCGCCGGGCGGATCGCGCCGACGTAGTTGCCGAGGTGCGGCGTGCCGGACGTGGTGATGCCGGTCAGGATGCGGACGGGGCGTTGCGACATTCGGTACGGGACAGCCGGTGAAAAGCGGGACGGCAGTTTAACCGCTGGGGCCCCTCCCCGCCTTCCCGCAACCCCGTTGCCCGCCCCGTTCGCATGACGGGTCCACACCGGAGGTTCCCGCATGTCCCGCGCCCCTGCCCTGCCTGCCACCCTGATCGCCCTGGCCGCCCCGCAACTCCCGGCCACGGTCCGGGCATCGCCCGTTCCCCTCGTCCGGATGGACGTGGTTGACCGGGACACCGGCCGGTGGCTGCCCGCGTACCGGCACCGCCACGGCGAATGGATCGCCGGCATCCCGGGGCACCGATATGCCATCCGCCTGGCCAACACCACCGGCGAACGGTTGCTGGTGGTGCTGTCCGTGGACGGCGTCAACGCCGTCACCGGGGAAACCGCGCACGCGTCGCGGGCAGGCTACGTGCTGGAGCCGTGGCAGACCGCCGGGATCACCGGCTGGCGCAAGTCGTACAGCGAGGTCGCGCAGTTCGTGTTCACCGCGCTGGCGGACAGCTGCGCCGCGCGCACCGGCCACCCGGACGACGTGGGCACCATCGGCATCGCGGTGTTCCGCGGGCAACGCCCCGTGCACCGGCCTGCACCCGTTGCGCCACCGGCCGCCCGCGCGCAAGTCCCGTCCGGGGCGGCGGGCCACGCGGGCGGGAGGAAGCGCCACGGGTCTTCCCCGACGGCGGCTTCGTGCCCGATCCGCCCGGCTGGCACCGGGACCGCCGTTGAAGGCTCCTGTGCGCAAAAAAAAACGGGCCGGCGTGTTGCCGGCCCGTTCCGTCCTGGTACGCGCGTCCCAGGGGATATCCAGCGCGCGGACCCGGGACGCTCAGTTGAGCGTCTTCTCGAAATCACGCACTTCCTGCTCCGCGCGCTCGCGCGCCCAGCCGTACTGCTCCTGCAGCTTCCCCGCGAGGTAGCGGCTGTCGCCCTCGGCAACGTCGAACACGTCGTCGGTCAGGTCGCCCCAGCGAGCCTGCGCCCTGCCCTTCAGCTGCTTCCACTTGCCGGCGATGATGTCTTTGTTCATTGCGGATCTCCCTTCTGTGGGTGGATTTCCGGCGTGGCAGGTGGATGCCCAGGCCGGAGGGCAGGTTCGCATACCGGACATGAGCCGGCGGTCAAGGAAACGTGATTCGCGTTTTCACCTGCATGACCGCGGTTCGCATGGCGATGCATGCGCAAACGCGGAAGGCCGGCTTGCGCCGGCCTTCCGGGACTGCCGGCGGCAGCCGCGATCAGCGCGGATCGGTGCCGCCCGTGCTCTCGGCGGCCTCCTCGACCTTGTCGCCGACCTTCTGGACGTCCTTGCCGACGCCCTTGACGGTGTTGCACGCGGACAGCGTGCCGATCGTGAACAGGGCGAGCAGCAGCAGTGCAATCGAACGCTTCATGGTGATCTCCTGGGAATCAGCCTGGTGGTTGGCCCGCGGCCGATCCGCGGACACCGTGCCATCAGGCCAGCCGGCGCGTGAAGGCCACGTGCCGGCACGCGCTTCCCGCGACACCCGGCGCACGAGCCGTTCAGTTTCGTGCGCGCGGCGTTCAATCGCGCATCAGCGTGGATTTGCCGAACAGGCTCTCCACCAGGTCCACCGCCAGCTTCGCGGTGGCATTGCGTTCGTCCTGCGCGGGATTGACCTCGACGATGTCGAGCGAGCCCATCCGTCCCGTGTCGGCGATCATCTCCATCACCAGCTGCGCCTCGCGGTAGTTGAGGCCACCGGGCACCGGCGTGCCCGTGCCGGGCGCGATCACCGGGTCGAGCATGTCCACGTCGAAGCTGACGTGGAGGTGGGTATCCCCGTCCACGCCATCGAGCACTTCCTCCATCACCCTGCGCATGCCGACCTCGTCGATGTAGCGCATGTCGAAGATGTGCAGGCCGTGCTCGTGGACCAGGCGCTTCTCGTCGGGATCGACCGAGCGGATGCCGATCTGGCGCACCTGGTCCGGAGAGATCGCGGGGGATCCCCCGCCAAGGCGGGTCAGCACGTCCGGGCCGATGCCGCACAGGCAGGCCACCGGCATGCCGTGCACGTTGCCGGACGGCGTGATCTCGCTGGTGTTGAAGTCGGCGTGCGCGTCCAGCCACAGCACGCGCAGCCTGCGCCCGTTGCGGCGGCAGTGTTCGGCGACGGCGGTGATCGAGCCGATGGCCAGGCTGTGGTCGCCGCCGAGCATGATCGGCATGCGGCCGGACTCGAGCGTCCTGCGGGTGACGTCATACACGGCGCGGTTCCAGGCCACCACCTCGTCGAGGTGGCGGTAGCCGTTGACCGGCGGCTGCATCGGATTGGGCGGACCGGAGACGTCGCCGACGTCGCGCGTGTCCACGCCGCGCGCCGCGATCGCCCCGACGATGCCGGCCACGCGCAGCGCTTCCGGCCCCATCGAGGCACCCCTGCATCCAGCGCCCACGTCCGTGGGCACGCCAAAGATCGAAACCGGCTGGTATTCCCGGCGCATCGGTTCCCTCCCGGAGGATGTGCCAAGAGCGAGGTGGTGCCGGCAGTCCGGCTCGAACGGACGACCTACCGCTTACAAGGCGGTTGCTCTACCAACTGAGCTATGCCGGCATGGCATGGCGGCCCCTGGGGCCGCTGGCGGGCATTCTACCCGCGCGCGCCCGTTCCGCGACCCCGTTCAACGCAGGCGGTCGCAGTCGAGGGCCTCGGCGCGCATGGCGCCGGATGCGCGTCGCGCGTCGTCCACGGCCGTGCCGGCGGCCAGCGCCACGTCCAGCCAGTACTGCGCCTCCCCGCCGATCGCGGACACGCGGACCTCGAATCCCGCCGCCTGCAGGCGCGCCGCATGGGACCGCGCCGCCGCCTCGGTGCTGAACCGCCCGAGCGCGATGCTGTTCGCCTCGTCGCCGCCGGTCATCACGTAGAGGTCGTGGAAGCCTGCCTGGCGCAGGCGCCCGGCCATCGCTTCCGCCGCGGCGCGGTCGGGCAGCGGGGGCATGGCCACGCGCCATCCGCGCGTCGCCTGCGCCGTTTCACGCAGCCGTGCGCGCGTGATCCAGGACGCCAGCGCCCCGCGCGCGGCACCCGCCGCCGCGCCGCTGGCGAACGGACCGAGCGATGCGCAGACCTCCGCTGGCGCGGCCGGTGTCGCCGTGGCGGCGGCGGACGCGTCGGCCGCGTCCTCCGCGGCGCCGTCATCTTCCTCACCTGCGGGCGCGGGCATTTCCTGCGGCATCACTTCGCCGGCGAGCTGCAGGCGGGCGACGCCCTGCGGCAACGCCACGTCCGGCGCGTCCGCGGGCGGGTCGTGCAATGCCCACCACAGCGCGGCGCCGAGGTTGAGTACCACCAGCAGGACGATCAGGGCCCTTGCGAACATGCGCGGATTCTAGCCGTCCTGCACCCTTGCCCAGCAGGCCAGGCCCTGCAGCACGAGCGCGGGTTCGATCCGCGCACGCGGCAACCAGGGCGCCAGTTCCTCCGCACCGCCGCCATGCAGCAGCAGCCCCGGAACCTGGCCGATCGCGGTGTCCGCCTCGCGCAGGCTGCGCTCCACCAGGCCCAGTGCGGCGCCGAGGCAGCCCGAGGCGAGCCCGTCGTGCGTGCCCGCGCCGAATTCACGGTACTGCCCGCCTTCCGCGGGCAGGTGCGGCACGCGCGCGTGCAGGGCTTCGCGCATGATCGCCGGTGACGGTGCGATGCGCCCGCCGTGGTGGCGGCCCGAAGCGTCGATGAGGTCCACGGTCAGCGCCGTGCCCACGCCGACCACCAGCCAGGCGCCGCCGATGGCATGCGCGCCGAGCAGTGCGAGGAAACGGTCCACGCCCAGGTCCTGCGGCCGGGCATAGGCGATGGTCACCCCGCCGCAATGCGCCAGGGTGGACACCAGGCGCACCCGCGCGCCGCGCGCGCGCAGTCCGGCCAGCAGTGCTTCACGCACCGGAGGCGCCGCCACGCTGGCCACGTACACGGTCGCGAGCCGTTCCGGCAGGCCCCGGCACCAGTCTTCCGGCAGCGTGCGCCCATCGTGGGCGACGGCCTGTGCCCCGCCCACCACGCCGTCCGCGCACGGTGCGAACTTCAGCCGCGAATTGCCCAGGTCGAACAGCCAGTCCATCAGCGCCCTCCCTCGCGCACGCTGACCTCGCCGGCGTGCACGGCACGCTCACCGTCGCCGAAGCGCACGCGCAGCGCGCCATCGCCCGCGATGCCCAGCGCCACACCGGCATGCACGCCGTCGTGCGCGTGCACCGCGACCTCGCGCCCGCGCAGCACGTCATGGCGCCCGTAGGCCTGCAGGAACGGTGCCAGCCCGTCGCGGTCGAACACGGCCAGCACCGGAAGCAGCCGCGCCAGTACCGCCGCGGCGACCGCGTTGCGCGGCGGCAGCATGCCCCCAAGTTCCGCGGCCAGGTCGGTCCAGGGCTGGTCGATGCCCCGCGCCACCGCGGCCGGCATGCGCACGTTCAGGCCGATGCCGATCACCGCCCGCACCGGGCCCGCATGTTCGCCACCCCCCTCGACCAGGATGCCGCCGAGCTTGCGCAGTCCGCCTGCGTCGGCGACCACGATGTCATTGGGCCACTTCAGGCGCACGCGCGTGGCCCCGAGCCCGTGCATGGCGTCGGCCACCGCGATGCCCGCGACCAGGCTCAGGCCGCCGAGCCGCGCCAGTCCCCCATCGAACCCGCGCGCCACCGACAGGTAGAGGTTGGCGGCCAGCGGCGACGCCCAGGGCCGGCCGCGCCGGCCGCGGCCCCCGGTCTGGCGCTCGGCCAGCAGCACCGTGGCACGTGGCGACGGCGGCACGCCCGCCAGTTCGGTGTTGGTCGAACCCACCGTCCAGCGCACGTCCAGCGCGGCGATCCGGTCGCGCGCTTCCGCCGGCAGGTGGGCCAGGATCTCCCCCGCGTCCAGCAGGTCCAGGGGCCCCGCGAGCGCATAGCCCCGGCCCGGCCGGGCCTCGATGTCCACCCCGGCGGCGCGCAGTGCCTCGACCCGCTTCCAGACCGCGGACCGGGTCAGGCCGGTCTCGCGTGCCAGCACGTCGCCCGACACCGGGCCGGCCAGCAGGCGCAGCAGCAGGTCTCGCTCGGAATGGGGATCCATCGGGAATCGGGTCCTGGGACGGTGGCGCCGCGGAATGCCGTGGCAGGCGCGGCATTATCCGTCACCGCGGCATGCTGCTCCGCAGCATCACCGTGGCGGTTTCCCGGGCCGGAGCCTGGACTGCAACCATCCCCGCCCCGGCTGCATCTCGGGGTATAGTGTCGAACTGGACTCCCCTGCGTCCGGCCCCAGGATCGCCGCCATGCCTGCCAAGCTCGCACTTGCCTTGCTGCTGTCCTGCATCGTCGTCCTGCCTGCCGCCGCGCGCGAGGCGCGAATGCTTTCGCCCGACAGCGGCGGCTGCCAGACCGAACACGAGGAAGCCACGGAAGACGAGACCGGGCGCGATGAGAAGCAGTCCGGTCCGCAGGCCATGAAGAGCCGCCCGCCGATGCGGCACAACGCGGACGGCGGCACGACCACGGTCCGTCCGCCGCGCTGGCACAGCTTCCTGCCGGGCATGTTCCGCTGAGGGACGCCCTCGTCCTTGCGCGTGCCAGGCCTGTTGCGCCGCCTGTTCCGGCGCGGTCCCGACGCCATCGATCCCGTGCTCTGGCGCGAGGTCCGCGCGCGCGTGCCGTGGGTCGCCGCGCTCGATGAAGCGCGCGACGCGCGGCTGCAGGCGCTGGCGCTGAAGTTCCTGCGCGACAAGGCCATCACCCCGTTGGAACCGCTGGAACTGGACGAGGTGCAGCGCGCGATGCTGGCCGCGCTGTGCTGCCTGCCGCTGCTGGAATTCGGCGCCGAAGGCCTGCACGGCTGGTCGCAGCTGATCGTCTATCCCGGCGCGTTCCGCGCGCACCGCTCGCACATGGACTCCGCGGGCGTGCTCCACGAATGGGAGGACGAACTGGCCGGAGAAGCCTGGGAATACGGCCCGCTGGTCCTGTCCTGGGCCGATGTCGAGGCCGACCTCGCCGAACCCGATGCCGGCTTCTGCGTGGCCGTGCACGAGATGGCCCACAAGCTCGATGTGCTCGACGGCGTGCTCGACGGCACGCCCGCGCTGCCGCGCGCATGGCAGCGCGCGTGGGCACGCGATTTCCAGCAGGCCTACGACCGCCTCGTGGAAGACCTGGACGCCGGCCGCGGGACCGCGATCGATCCCTACGCGGCGGAGGCGCCCGAGGAATTCTTCGCCGTGTGCAGCGAGTACCACTTCAGCGACCCGGCCACGCTGCGCGCGGAGATGCCGGCGGTGGCCGCGCACCTGGAGCGCTTCTACGGGCCGCCGCCATTCGCGCCGGCCCGGTGAGGCCGGCTACAGGCCCGGCGGCAAGACCACCCTGAAGCTTGCGCCGCCGAATTCCTTCGAACGGCCGACCTGCAGCTCGCCCCGGTAGCTGTGCACGATGTCCTGCACGATCGACAGGCCGATGCCGTGGCCCTGCACGCGCTCGTCGCCACGCACGCCACGCTGCAGCACCAGGGCGATGCGCTCATCGGGGATACCCGGCCCGTCGTCCTCGACCTCGAGCACCAGGCCGGGGCGCCGGTTGGGCTGGGTCTCGCCGGGCTGCGCGGTCAGCAGCACCCGCGACTTCGCCCACTTGAACGCGTTTTCCAGCAGGTTGCCCAGCAGCTCCTGCAAATCGCCGGGCTCGCCGTGGAAGCGGGCCTCCGGCGAGATCTCGAATTCGCACAGCACGCCCTTGACCGCGTAGATCTTCTCCAGACCGCGCACGATCTGCTCCGCGTACGGCTCGATCTCCACCGGCGCGGCGAACAGCTTGTGGCCGCTGGCCGCGGCGCGCCCGAGCTGGTAGCTGACCAGGTCGTTCATGCGCTGCAGTTGCGTGGCCAGTTCCTCGCGCAGCTCCTGCTCGCTGGCGCCGGAATCCAGCCGCGCGCGCAGCACCGCCAGGGGCGTCTTCAGGCTGTGCGCCAGGTCGGCCACGGTGTTGCGCTGGCGCTCGAGGTTCTCGCGCTCGCTCTCGATCAGCGCGTTGATGCTCTCGGTCAGCGGCAGCAGCTCGCGCGGGTGCGACTCGCCCATGCGGCTGGCCTGGCCGCGCTGCACGCGCTTCAGTTCGGCCACCACGTGGCGCAGCGGCCACAGGCTCCAGCGCAGCACCAGCACCTGCAGCAGCAGCAGGATCAGGCCGGCGATGCCCAGGTAGCCCCACAGCGCGGCACGGAACACGCGCACCTGCTTGGGCACGACGCCCGCGTCCTCGAGCACGTAGATGGTGTAGGGGATCTCCTCGTCGCCGGGCGCGACGCCCTCGGCGGCGACGAAGCCGATGCCGTAGCGGTAGACCTCGCCGGGCGTGCCATCGGAACGGATCATCGGCAGTGGGCCGTCGAAGCGTTCCGCGCCGCCCTCGAGCATCTCCCCCTCCGGCAGTTGCGGGCCGTTGGCCGAGTGCGATTGCCAGGCGGTGCGGCCGGGCAGCACGACCTCCGCATACAGCCCGCTGCCGGGCTGGTCGAAGCGGCTGTCGGGCGGGATCTCGGGCGGGTAGATGTCGCCGTTGCGCAGGAACTCGATCTGCCCCGCGTAGGCGTAGACGTAGTTGCGCAGGCGCTCGCGCTGGCCGTCGCTGGCCACGTCGAGGAACGCCCGGTCCAGGGCGTAGCCCGCCAGGGCCAGGAAGCCCACCAGGAACAGGCTGGCCGCCATCAGCTGCCGTGCCTGCAGCGAGCGCGGCCGCCATGGCGGGATGCGTTGCGCGCTCATCCGGTCATGCTCCCGTGCCGTCCGGCCCGCTCACCCGCACGCCCGTGGCGCGGAAGCGGATGCCACCGCGCCACGATAACCGATGCGGGAAACGCCGGGAATCAGTTCTCGCCGTTGTTGCGCGGGATCGCGAAGCGGTAGCCGCGCCCCCGCACGGTCTCGATCGGCTTGAGCGTGCCTTCCGGGTCGAGCTTCTTGCGCAGGCGCCCGATGAAGACCTCGAGCACGTTGGAATCGCGGTCGAAGTCCTGCTGGTAGATGTGCTCGGTCAGGTCGGCCTTCGAGACCAGTTCGCCGGCGTGCATCATCAGGTACTCGAGCACCTTGTACTCGTAGCTGGTCAGGTCGACGTTCCTGCCATGGACGCTGACCGTCTGCGCTGCAAGGTCGAGGGTGACCGGGCCGCACTCGAGCACCGGCTTGCTCCAGCCGGCGGCACGCCGCACCAGGGCGTTGATCCGCGCGAGCAGCTCCTCGACGTGGAACGGCTTGACCAGGTAGTCATCGGCGCCCTGCTTCAGGCCCTCCACCTTGTCCTGCCAGCTCGAGCGCGCGGTCAGGATCAGGATCGGGAACTGCTTGCCCTCGTCGCGCAGGGCCTTGATCAGCTCCATGCCGGACATCTTCGGCAGGCCCAGGTCGATGATGGCGACGTCGAACGGCACCTCCCGGCCCATGTACAGGCCTTCCTCGCCGTCCTGGGCGGCATCGACCGCGAACCCTTCGCGCTTCAGCCGCGCGGCAAGGGTCTCGCGCAGGGGCGCTTCGTCTTCGACGAGCAGGATACGCATGGATGGACTCCGTTCTCTGGATGCGGCCAGTGTGGCCAGCCAATCCTGAACAGAATGCCCATTCAGTCGTCACCGCCGCGTGGATTCCGGCGGCCCTGGGGCACCGGCTCGCGCCGCTGCGGGTCGTCCACGTACACCCGGACCCGGCCGCGGGAATCCATGGCCTTGATCCGGTTGACGTCGCGGCCGTCGGACTGCATCCGCTCGGCGCTCAGCACCCGGCCGCCACGGGACCGCTCGAAGCGGCGCACCGAGTCGGCCAGCGACTCCTGGCCGCGCTGCTGCCGTTCCATCCGTCCGAAGTCCGGCCCCTGGCGGCGCGCCTGCTGGGTCTGGCCGGCGCGGCCCTGCTGGTCCTGCGCCGCCACCGGCGCCGCCATGCCCGCCCCCAGCACGGCCAGCGTGCAGAGCGTCAGCAGGAAACGGCGGGGGAATCGGGCGGCCATGGGCTCGGGGAATGCGATGCGGGCATGACTTGTGACAGGGGGAGCATTCTCGAAACCCGGGGGTGAATCACCCCTTAACTTTTCATTCACTTCAACTGCCGATCGGTTCCGGTTCAGAACCGCGCGGCCGATGGAGCCGATCACGCCGCCATCCGGCGCCCGGCGCCGGCAGCGGCCAGCGCCTCCTCGACCAGCGCCCAGCCGGCGCCGGGCCGGTGCGCGCCCTCGCTGAGCACCTTGCGGAAGGCGCGCCCCCCCGGCTGGCCGTGGTACAGGCCAAGCAGGTGCCGGGCGATGTGCTTGAGCGCGACCCCGCGCGCCAGCTGCTCCTCCACATACGGGCGCAGCGCGCGCAGCAGGTCATCGCGCGGGCGGGGCTCGGCGCCGGTCAGCGCCGCGTCGATCCGGTGCAGCAGGTACGGGTCGTAGTAGGCCGCGCGGCCGAGCATCACCCCGTCCACGTGGCCGAGCTGCCGCTCCACCTCCTCCAGCGAGGCGATCCCGCCGTTGACCACCACCTGCAGGTCCGGGCGCTCGCGCCTGAGCCTCCAGGCCCACTCGTAGCGCAGCGGCGGCACCTCGCGATTCTCCTTCGGCGACAGGCCCTTGAGCCAGGCGTTGCGGGCGTGCACCACGAACAGCCGGCAGCCGGCGGCGGCCACGGCCTCGATGAAGCCCAGGAAGCGCTCCCACTCGTGGTCGTCGTCCACGCCCAGCCGGCACTTCACGGTCACCGGCACGTGCGCGGGCACCGCCGCGATCATCGCCGCCACCGCGTCGGCCACCAGCTGCGGCTCGCGCATCAGGCAGGCGCCGAAGCGCCCCGCCTGCACCCGGTCGGAGGGGCAGCCGCAGTTGAGGTTGATCTCGTCGAACCCGTGCCCGGCGCCGATCCGCGCCGCCTGCGCCAGCAGCTCCGGCTCGCAGCCGCCCAGCTGCAGCGCCACCGGGTGCTCGACCGGGTCCATCGCCAGCAGCCGGCCGCGGTCGCCGTGGATCACGGCGTTGGCGTGCACCATCTCGCTGTACAGCCGCGCCGAGGGCGCAACGATCCGGTGGAACACGCGGCAGTGCGTGTCCGTCCAGTCCATCATCGGCGCCACGCACAGCCGGATCGCGGCTGCGTCGACGGGCCTGCAGGTGGTGGCTGGGGTCGCGGCGGTCATGCGTCCGGTCACCGGGCAAAGGCTTCATTCTCGCCCGCGCCGCGCGGCGGGTCCAACCCCCCGCGGGCGGGCACTGCCGCGGATTCAGGCCCCGGCCATCAGGCGCAGGACCTGGCCCAGCCAGTAGGCGATCACCGTGCCGGTGGCGTAGCCGACCGTGCCCAGCAGCACGCCGACCGGCGCCAGCGAGGGGTGGAACGCGGCCGCGACCACCGGTGCCGAGGCGGCGGCGCCGATGTTGCCCTGCGAGCCGATGGCGAAATAGAACAGCGGCGCGCGCACCAGCCTGGCGGCGCCCCACAGCACCAGGATGTGCACCAGCATCCACACCACGCCCAGCAGCAGCAGCTCCAGCCGGTCCGCCAGGTGCAGGAAGTTCATCTGCATGCCGATGCTGGCGATCAGGAAGTACAGGCAGGCGCTGCCGACCTTGGCCATGCCCGCGTTCTCCAGCCGCCGCACCGGGGTGAAGCTCAGCAGCAGGCCCGCCAGCGTGGACAGCAGCACCACCCAGACGAAGGCCGAATCCAGGCTGTAGCGGCTGGCGTTGGCCACGTGCGCGCCGAACCACGCGGCCACCGGCGTGGCCACCGCGTGCGCCGCGCCGACGATGCCGAAACCGACCCCGAGGATCACCATCAGGTCGGTGAGCGTCGGGATCCGCGCGTTGGCGGCCTCGTAGGCCGCCAGGCGCGCCTTCATCTCGTCGATGGCACCGGTGTCGGCGCCGCTGCGCGCGTCGATCCTCGCGGCGCGCCCGGCCAAGAACAGCAGCACCGCCATCCAGCTGTTGGCGATGGCCACGTCCACCACCGCGAACTGGCCGAACAGGGTGGCGTCCACCTCGTACACCTCGCGGATCGCGACCATGTTGGCGCCCCCGCCGATCCAGCTGCCCGACAGCGCGGCCATGCCCCTCCAGACATCGCCCGCCACCACCTCCGGCCAGAACCACTTGAACAGCTGGAACGCCACGATCGCGCCGAGGAAGATGCCGAGGGTGCCGGCGCAGAACACGAACAGCAGCCGCGGCCCCAGCCGCAGCACGCCCTTGAGGTCGATGGTCATGGTCAGCAGGACCAGGGCCACCGGCAGCAGCACGCGGCTGCCGATCGGGTTGTAGACCGCGCCCTGGCTGCCGTCGATCAGACCGACGGTGTTGTAGATGGCCGGCACGAAGTAGCACAGCAGCAGCGCCGGTACCCATTCGAAGAACTTCCTCCAGAACGGCGTGGGGCCGCTGGCCAGCCAGAAGATCAGGCCCAGCGTGGCGGCGATCAGGCCGAAGACGACGATGTCGTTCTGGATCAGCGCGGCGGAGGGGGCGGCGGCTTCGGTCGCCATCGGTTCGACTCCTGCGGAACCCGGGAAGGCGATGGCCGGCGTCCGCCGGCCATCGGGACGGTTACTGGCCGATGTGCTTCCTCAGCCAGTCGTTGACGGTGTCATGCCAGAGCACGCTGTTGTGCGGCTTGAGCACCCAGTGGTTCTCGTCCGGGAAGTACAGCAGCTTCGATTCGATCCCGGCGCGCTGCAGCGCGGTGAACGCCGACAGGCTCTGGTCGATCGGCACGCGGAAGTCGTTCTGCCCCGCCACCACCAGCATCGGCACCTTCCACCTGTGGATGTGCCGCGCCGGGTTGAACGCCTCGTAGGCACCGGGATTGTCGGCGACCGTGCCGCCGAACTCCCATTCGGGGAACCACAGTTCCTCGGTGACCAGGCCCATCGAGCGGGTATCGAACACGCCGTTGTGGGTCACCAGGCACTTCCACGGCTCGTTCCAGTTGCCGGCGATCCAGTTGGTCATGTAGCCACCGTAGCTGGCGCCCAGCGCACAGGCACGGTCGCCATCCAGGAACGGGTATTTCTGCTGCGCCGCGGCCCAGCCCTTCTGCAGGTCCTCCAGCGGGCGGTCGCCCCAGTGCCCGCTGATGGAGTCGGTGAAGGCCTGGCCGTAGCCGGTGGAGCCGTGGAAATCGATCATCACCACGGCATAGCCCTGCCCCGCGTAGGTCTGCGGGTTCCAACGGTAGCTCCAGGCGTTGCCGAAGCTGCCCTGCGGGCCGCCGTGGATCAGGAACGCCACCGGGTACCTGCGGCCTTCCTCGTAGTTCCACGGCTTGACCACGTAGCCGTACACGGTCTCGCCGTTCCAGCCCTTGAAGCTGAACTGCTCGGCGTCGCCGAACCTCACGTCCGGCAGGCGCTCGCCCGCGGCCGGGGTGATCTGGCGCAGCGCCTGCGGGTTGGCCGCGGAGGTCACGTACAGCACGTCGTTGGTGTGCAACGTGTTGCGGGTCAGCGCGATGGTGTCGCCGGCCACGTCGAACGCGGACACGGTGCCTTCCGCGACCAGTTCGGTGACCTTGCCGGTGGCCACGTCCACCGCGAACAGCGGGTGCTGGCCCACGCTCTGCGCGGTGACGTACAGCGTGGTGCCGTCGGCCGAGACCGCGATGGCCTCCGCGGAACGGTCCCAGTCCGGCGCGATCTCGCGCACCTGCCCGGTGGCCACGTCCATCGCCATCAGCGCGTAGCGGTCGGCCTCGAAGCCGGGCCGCTTCATGGCGCGGTAGTACAACGTGCTGCCATCGGGGCTGAACACCGGGCCCGCGTCCCATGCCTTGTTGGCCACGGTCAGGTTCACCGCGGCGCCGCCGTCCAGCGGCAGGCGGTAAAGGTCGAAGTTGGTGGACCACGGCTCGGTGCGGTCGGCCAGGCGGATGCTGGCGACGATGCTGGAGCCGTCGGGCGACCAGGTGTAGTCCCCGGCGTCACCGAACGGCCTGGACGGGACGTCCCCGACCACGTCCGCGCCCACCGCGCGCGCCGAAGCCACCGGCACGGCCTCCGGTCCCCCGGGCAGGTCGGCCACGAACAGGCGGCTGAGCCGCCCGTCCTTCCACGTGTCCCAGTGGCGCACGAACAGCTGGTCATAGATCACGCCGCTGGACCTCGAGGCGGCGCGTTCGTCGAGCCTCTTCTTCGTGCAGGCGAAGTCGGCACCGCAGTCGGGGAAGGCCTCCACGCTGAACGCCACCTTCCGGCCGTCCGGCGAGATCCGGTAGCTGCCGATGTCCAGCGGGATGTCGGTCAGCTGCCGCGGTTCGCCGCCGGAAAGCGGCATGGCGTACAGCTGCTGCGAACCGTTCTTCGCGCTGAGGAAGTACACGGTGCGGCCGTCCGGCGAGAACGACGGCGAGTTCACGTTCCAGCCTTCCGGCGTGATCCGGTGCGGCGGGCGCAGGTCGCGCGTGAGCAGGTTGCGCGCGTACAGCGCGGTGGCCGCCTTGAGGTCGGCGTCCACGCTGCGCTGCGCGAACACCACGACGCTGCCGTCCGGAGACAGCACCGGCGAGGACACGCGCTCCAGGCGCACCAGGTCGCGGACGTCGAAGCCGCGGACATCGGCCGCGGACACGGCGGCAGGCGCGGCCAGCAGCAGGCAGAAGGTCAGGACAGCGGGACGGAACGACATCGGGCCTCCCCGGGTACATCACGGAAAGGCCCGATGTTAGGCGCTGGGGCGACCGGCGCGCAAAGGCGCCCGGTCACGACCGTCGGATCAGGCGGCGTCGAGGGCCGCCTTGCCCTTCACACCGGTCCGGTACAGCAGCCAGCCGACGATGGCGAGCACGACCAGGCCGACCAGTTCGCCCTGCTGGAACGCCCCGGGCAGCACCAGCACCTCGCGGTCCTTGGTGGCGTAGATCGCCACGCCCACCGCGATGCCCATCAGCGCCTCGCCGGTGATCAGGCCCGCGGAGAACAGCGTGCCCGGCCGGTGCAGGCGGTCGCGCGCGGCCTCGTCCTTCGTGCCGACCATGCCGTGGCGGCGCTCGACCAGATAGGCGAGCAGGCCGCCGAGGAAGATCGGCACCATCAGTTCCAGCGGCAGGTAGATGCCGATCGCGGCGGCGAGCACCGGGACGCGGAAGCTGCTGCCCTTCGCCTTGAGCATTTCGTCGATGGCGATGATCGCCGCGCCGATGCCGGCGCCGATGCCGATCATCCCCCAGGGCAGCTCGCCACCGAACAGGCCCTTGGCCACCGAGGCCATCAGCGTGGCCTGCGGAGCGGACAGCGGGTTGGGATGCTCGGCGGTCGGCGCGCCGATGCCATAGGCCTCGGCAAGCACGTTCAGCACCGGCGCCATGATCAGCGCGCAGGAGAATGCGCCGATGCCAAGCATCAGTTGCTGCTTCCACGGCGTGGCGCCGACCAGGTAGCCGGCCTTGAGGTCCTGCAGGTTGTCGCCGCCGACCGCAGCCGCGCAGCACACCACCGCGCCGATCATGATCGCTGCGACCGCGCCCAGCGGCGCGCCGCCCGGGCCGACCGCGTTGCGGCCGCTCTCGCCCAGCAGCACCAGCAGCACCACCGAGGCAAACAGGATGGTGGCGATGGTGATGCCCGAGACCGGGTTGTTCGAGGAGCCGACCAGGCCCGCGAGGTAGGCGGACACCGACACGAACAGGAAGCCGGCGACGATCATGATGATGGCCATCGGGATGCTGACGTGCCACATGCCGACGATGGCCTGGTACAGCAGCAGCAGCGGCAGCACGAACACCACCAGCGCCACCAGCATCCACTTCATCGGCAGGTCGCGCTCGGTGTGCGGCACGTCGCCGCCCGCGGCGCCGGCACGCGCGGCGGCGATGCCGCTCCTGATGCCGGACAGCAGCGACCTGCGCAGCGAGAACAGCGTCCACACGCCGCCGATCAGCATCGCGCCGACGCCGAGGTAGCGGATCTTCGCCGACCAGATCGCGAACGCGGCGTCCTCTGCCCCGGCGCCGGCCAGGCTGGCCGCAAGCGCGGGATCCTGGTCGAGGAAGAACGCGTGGTACAGCGGGATGGCGATGTTCCACGACAGGATCGCGCCCGACAGCACCACGATGCCGATATTGAGGCCGACGATGTAGCCCACGCCGAGCAGCGCCGGCGACAGGTTGGTGCCCATGTAGCCGAGGTAGCGGCCGAGGAAGCCGGCGCCGGCCGCCGTGTCCGGGATCAGGCGCATGCCGCTGTGCGCGGCCAGCTTCAGCACCGCGCCGATGGCCGCCGAGAAGCCCAGGACCTTCAGCCCCGGCCCCGGGTTGTCGCCGGCCTTGAGCACCTCGGCCGCGGCCTTGCCCTCGGGGAACGGCAGCGGGTCCTCGACGATCATGGTGCGCCGCAGCGGCACCGAGAACAGCACGCCGAGCAGGCCGCCGAGGCCGGCGATCGCCAGCACCCAGGAATATTTGAAGTCCTGCCAGTAGCCGAGGATGATCAGCGCCGGGATGGTGAAGATCACGCCCGCGGCGATCGACGAGCCGGCCGAAGCGCCGGTCTGCACGATGTTGTTCTCGAGGATGGTGCCGCCGCCCAGCAGGCGGAGCACCCCCATCGACACCACCGCTGCCGGGATCGCGGTCGCCACCGTCAGGCCCGCGAACAGGCCCAGGTAGGCATTGGCGGCGGACAGCACCACCGCGAGCACGATCGCCAGCAGCACGGCGCGCAGCGTCAGCTGCGGCATTCCTTTCTCGGCCATTGCGGCATCCTCGTCTTCGGGATGAGGTGGCACACGCTAGCGGCCGGGCCGGGCCAAGTCCAGTGGCCGGCCCGGCCGACCGGGACTCACTTCCGTCCGGAGCCGATGTGGCGATCGAGGAACCGCAGCAGGCGGGTGTAGAACCCGCGGCGGTGCCCGACCTCGTAGAAACCGTGGCCTTCCTGCGGGTAATACAGCGCCTCGACCGGGACCCCGGCACGCTCGAGCGCGGCTTCCATGCGCCTGGTATGCGAGACCGGCGCGACGAAGTCCTGCCCGCCCGCCGCCAGCATGACCGGCACCCTGATCTCGTTCGCCCGGTTCACCGGCGACACCCGGGCCAGTGCATCTGTGTTGTCGCCGATCCACTCGCGCAGCCACGTCGCGGTGGAACGGCCGTCGCGGGAGTTCTCCCTGACGAGCTGCGGCAGGTCGTACACGCCGACATAGCCGATGGCGCAGCGGTACAGGTCCGGTTCCCGCACCACGCCCATCAGCGCCGCATAGGCGCCATAGCTGGCGCCGTATATGCAGATCCGGCCGGGGTCCGCGTAGCCCTGCTGGATGGCCCAGCGCGTGGCGTCGGTGACGTCGTCCTGCATCGTCCCGCCCCACTGCCGCGCGCCCGCCTGCCTGAAGGTGCGGCCGTAATTCCCGGAGCCGCGGAAGTTCACCTGCAGGACCGCGTAGCCCGCGGACGCCAGCAGCTGCACTTCCTGGTTGTACCCCCACGCGTCGAAGACCCCGAACGGGCCACCATGCGGCAGGACCACCATCGGCAGGTTCCTGTCACCGGCACCGGCCGGCAGGGTCAGGAACCCGTGCAGGGCCAGGCCATCGCGGGCCTTGAGCTCGATCGGCATCATCTTCGACATCGCCCGGGGATCGATCTGCTCGTCCCGTGCCACGATCATCTCCGCATGCCTGGCCCGGGTGTCGAACAGGTAGAACGTGCCCGGATCGACGTCGCTCTCCACCAGCACCACGCGCAGGCGCCCGTCCCGCGTCGAGGAACGGACGCTCACCACCGCGTCCGGGAAGGCCCACTCCAGCATCTGCTGCAACCGCGCCTCGGGATCCTGTGGATCGAAGAACCCGGTCCGGGGACGCGCGCCGAAATAACGGGCACCGACCGGCCTGTCCCCGGGTCGTAGACGGGGAACGGATCCATGACGTCGTCGCCCGCCACTTCCCTGCGCTCGCCGGTATCGGTGTTCCAGGCGATGATCCGGTCCGGGCCGGACGGCTGCGTGACGCGCAGGTAGGCGGTGACGTCGTCCGCGGCGAAGCCGATCAGTCGCATCACGCTGCCGCTCTCGCGCTCGTGGTTGACCAGCTCCCAGGGCGAATCATCGTCCTTGCGGTGGAACAGCTGGCTGTAGTTGTCCGACATGGAACCGACACCGAAGCGCACCCGCCCCCGGCTGTCGGTCATGTAGTCGGCCTCGAGCACCGACACCGCCGTGACGCGCGTGCGACGGCCGTCATACACGTTCAGCCGCGCGACGTAGGTGACCGGATCCTTGGTGAAGGGCCGCAGCTTCACCAGCACGTGGTCCCTGTCGTGGGGCAGGGTATCGATCAGGAAAGCGGCCAGATCGCCTTCCTTCCGGACCCCGATCCGCGAACCGAACTGCGGCCCCGTCGCACGGAAGCCAACGAGCAGCTGCCTGCGTCCGCCATCGGCGTTCATGGCATACAGCTCGCCGGTCGGCACCGGATCGTCACGCGTGCCGAAGGTCTCGGCAATCGACATCACGATGCGTTCCCCGTTCACCCACCAGAAGTCATGGACGTGGGTGTTGCGGGTGAAACGCATCACGCCCGTGGGTTTGCCATCACCCCGGGTCTTCCTCACGACCAGGCTGGTCTGCCCGTCCACCCGGACCGACATCGCCAGGTATTCGCCCGTAGGCGAGATCTTGATGTCCCGGATCCCTCCCTCGGTGATGAATGGATCCACCTGTTGCGGCATCGCCGTGATGCCCGGCGGCGACGCGCACAGCAACACGCACGCCGCCACGAGTGCGATGAACCGGCTCGACATGTCTCCCCTCTGCTCCCTGTCATGGAGCGTTCCCTGCATCCCGTTGCCGGGATGGGCGCATCCACGCCGCAGACTACGTTACCCCCATGAAGAAGGCATCGAGTGCACGTTTCCAGTCCGGCAGGACAATGCCGTATTCACGCTCCAGGCGGCCGCCGTCCAGCCGCGAATCGGCCGGGCGCCGGGCCGGCCTCGGGCAGCGTTCGCCCGGCACCGGCACCACCTCGGGCCTGCGCGGGATCAGCCCGCGCGCATGCGCGCCCTCGACGATGGCGCTGGCGAAGCCGTGCCGGCTGGTCCCGCCCCGGGTGGCGACATGCAGGATGCCCGTGGCCGCCTGTCCGCGTGACAGCAGGCGCGCGGTGACCTCCGCGACCAGCGCCGCCGGCGTCGGGCACCCCACCTGGTCGTCCACCACCGGGAACGCGTCGCGCTCCCGCGCCAGATCCAGGATCGCGCGGAGGAAATTGCGGCCGCTCGCGGAATAGAGCCAGGCGGTGCGCAGGACCAGGTGGCGCGCACCGCTGTCGAGGATGGCACGCTCGCCGGCCAGCTTGCTTTCGCCGTAGGCCGACAATGGCGCGGGCGGATCGTCCTCGCGGTACGGTCGGCCGGCACGGCCGTCGAACACGTAGTCGGTGGAGTAATGCACCAGCAGCGCACCGTGTGCGGCGCAGGCCCGCGCGAGTGCCGCGGGCGCCAGCGCGTTGACGCGGAAGGCGGCCTCGCGTTCGGCCTCGGCGCGATCCACGTCGGTCCAGGCGGCGGCGTTGACCACCACGTCCGGCGCGATGCGCCCCACCAGCGCCGGCAGCGACGCCGGCACGTCGAAATCCGCGGCCTCGCACGGCGCGCCATCGTCGAGCCTGCCGTCGCGGGTGGCACAGGCCACTTCGCCCAGCGGCGCGAGTGTCCGCCGCAGTTCCCGGCCAAGCTGGCCGTTCGCCCCGAGCAGCAGGATCCTCATGGCGCGTACGACGGCAGCCGCTCCGGCGGGATATCGTCGAGGAAGGGTGCCTTCGCGTCCTTCGCCGACAGCACCGGCGCGGCCACCGGCCAGTCGATCGCGAGCGTGGCGTCGTTCCAGCGGATGGCCGCGTCCGCGGACGGGTCGTAGGGCGCGGTGCACAGGTAGGAGACCAGCGCGCGTTCCGACAGCACCACGAAGCCGTGTGCGAAGCCCTCCGGGATCCAGAAATGGCGCCGGTTCTCCGCGCTGAGCAGCACCGCCGTCCAGCGGCCGAACCGCGGGGACCCCCGGCGGATGTCCACCGCCACGTCCCAGACCTCGCCCTCAAGCACCGACACGTACTTGCCCTGCGGGTTGGGCCACTGGTAGTGCAGGCCGCGCAGCACGCCCCGCCCGGACATGGAGACGTTGCCCTGTACGAACGCCGGCCGCAGGCCGTGCACCTCCAGCTTCCGCAGGTTGAACGCCTCGTAGAAGAAGCCGCGCCCGTCCTCGAACACCCGCGGTTCGATGACGACGCAGCCTTCCAGTCCGGTTTCGATGATCCTCACGGCACCCTGCCCCTCGCGGCCAGGCCCAGGAGGTATTCGCCGTAGCCGCTGCTGGCCAGCGGCGCGGCCAGCCGCTCCAGCTGCCCGGTGTCGATCCAGCCGTTGTTCCAGGCGATCTCCTCCGGACAGCACACGCGCAGGCCCTGGCGCGCCTCGATGGTGGCGATGTAGTTCGAGGCCTCGAGCAGCGACTGGTGCGTGCCGGTGTCCAGCCAGGCGTAGCCCCGCCCGAGCTTTTCGAGCTGCAGCGTGCCCTCCTCCAGGTAGAAGCGGCTCAGGTCCACGATCTCCAGCTCGCCGCGGGCGGAAGGCCTGAGCGTGGCGGCGATGTCGCTGGCGCGGCCGTCGTAGAAATACAGGCCGGTCACGGCGTAGTTGGAGCGCGGGACGGCGGGCTTTTCCTCCAGGCCGACCACGCGCCCCTGCGCGTCGAACTCGACCACGCCGTAGCGCTGCGGGTCGCGCACCCAGTAGCCGAAGATCGTGGCGCCTTCCGTGCGCCCGTCGGCGCGTCGCAGCAGGGTGGTCAGGCCGGGGCCGTGGAAGATGTTGTCCCCCAGCACCAGGCAGCTCGGCGCGCCGGCAAGGAAGTCGCGGCCGATCAGGAAGGCCTCCGCGATCCCGCGCGGCTCCGGCTGCACCGCGTACTCGATGTGCATGCCCCACTGCGAGCCGTCACCCAGCAGGTTGCGGAAGAGCGCCTGCTCGTGCGGGGTGTTGATCACCAGCACCTCGCGGATGCCCGCCAGCATCAGCACGCTGAGCGGGTAGTAGACCATCGGCTTGTCGTACACCGGCAGCAGCTGCTTGCCGACCGCCCGGGTGACCGGGTACAGGCGCGTGCCCGATCCTCCCGCCAGCACGATGCCCTTGCGCGCCGTCATGCCACTCCCCCCAGGCGTTGCAGCCGGTAGCTGCCGTCGAGCACGCGCGCGACCCAGTCCTGGTGCGCCAGGTACCAGTCCACGGTCGCGGCCAGTCCGCGCTCGAACGTGTACTCCGGCTCCCAGCCCAGTTCGCGGCGCATCCTGGAGCTGTCGACCGCGTAGCGCCGGTCATGGCCCGGGCGGTCGGCGACGAACTCGATCCGCGAGGCATGCGACCGGCCGTCCGCACGCGGCCTGCGTTCGTCGAGCAGCGCGCATACCGCCTCGACCACCTCGATGTTGCGCCGCTCGGCGTTGCCGCCGATGTTGTAGGTCCCGCCCACCCGGCCCCGTTCCAGCACCATGCGCAGCGCCCGGCAATGGTCGGACACGTGCAGCCAGTCGCGCACGTGCCCGCCGTCGCCGTACACCGGCAGGGTCTGCCCCGCCAGCGCGCGCGCGATCACCAGCGGGATCAGTTTCTCCGGGAACTGGTACGGGCCGTAGTTGTTCGAGCAGTGGGTGACGACGACCGGCAGGCCGTACGTGCGGTGGAAGGCGCGGACGAGGTGGTCGGAAGCGGCCTTGGACGCCGAGTACGGCGAGTTCGGCGCGTATGGCGATTCCTCGGTGAAGCGCCCGCCGCCCTCGATCGAGCCGTACACCTCGTCGGTGGACACGTGCAGGAAGCGGAACCCGTCGCGCTCGCCGGCAGGCAGCGCCTCCCAGTGGTCGCGCGCCGCCTCCAGCAGGGACAGCGTGCCCGCGACGTTGGTGCGGATGAACGCGGCCGGGCCGTCGATCGAGCGGTCCACGTGGCTCTCGGCCGCGAGGTGGATGATCGCCTGCGGCCGGTATTCGGCCAGCAGCCGCGCCACCAGCCCGCGGTCGCAGATGTCTCCGTGCACGAACACGTGCAGCGCGTTGCCCCGCAGCGGCGACAGCGTGTCGAGGTTGCCGGCGTAGGTCAGGGCGTCGAGGTTGACCACGCGCACGCCGCGCGCCACGGCGTCGAACACGAAGTTGGCGCCGATGAAGCCGGCACCGCCGGTGACCAGCCAGGTCGCCGTCATGCGGCCCTCCGGCGGCGGCGCACGCGCCCGGCGAAGGGCCTGCCGGCCACGCGGGAACGGGATCGGACGGTTCGGGATGCCATTCCGACATCATACCGTCCCCCATCCGCCGGCATGGCATGCCGGCCCCGGGCATGGCCAGCCGGTGATGCCCCGCCTGCCCGGCTCCGCACCGGAGGCGCGGCATCCGGCTGGACAGCACGCGCGACGCCCACGCGCGGACAGGCATGGGAAAGGAAAGCCCCCCTTGGTTCGTTCGTCCCTGGTGAAGCATTCCGCGTTTTTCCTTCACCTGCGGACTCCCCTCCTGCGCGTAGGGTCATCCGTTCCCCAACCCCTGGAGTGCGCCATGGCCGTGAAAAACATCGAAGAACTGTTCGTCCACGAGTTGTCCGACATCTACAGCGCCGAGAAACAGCTGACGCGCGCGCTGCCCCGCCTCGCCAGGGCGGCAGGTTCCGAAGAGCTTTCCGCCGCGTTCGAGGCCCATCTCGAGGAGACCCACGGCCAGATCGAGCGCATCGACCAGATCGTCGACCTGCTCGGCATCAGGCTCAAGCGCATCAAGTGCGCGGCGATGGAAGGCCTGGTCGAGGAAGGCAAGGACGTGATCGAGCATGTCGAGGAAGGCCCCTTGCGGGACACGGCGCTGATCGGCGGCGCGCAGAAGGTGGAGCATTACGAGATCGCCGCATATGGCACGCTCTGCGCGCTGGCTCGGCAGCTCGGCTATGCGGACGCGCTGCCCCTGCTGGAAGAGACGCTCGAGGAAGAGAAGGCCACCGACATGAAGCTGACGGCGCTCGCCGAAGGCGGCGCCAACGAAATGGCCGCGGCGCAGGCGGCCTGAACCACGACAGCGTGACGACGGCGGCCGCCCCGGGGCGGCCGTCGTCGTTTCCGGGGGCACCGGGCGGTCAGGAGGCCGGCCGGTCGTCTGCCGGCCCGTTGCGCCTGAGGGCGGTGATTTCACCGGAGGTTTCGAGCATCGCCAGCCGCACCTCGGCATGGTCGGCGCAGTCGGCCTTGCGCAAGGCCGCGGCGAAATCACGTTCGTTCACCGATTGCCGGCGCAGCTGGCGGTGGAACACGACCCCGTCGCGCGCGAGCACGACCGGCACGCCCTCGACGGCGGCGTCGAACGCCGCCCAGCGAGCACCGAGGAAGCCCACCAGCCAGTTGAGGCCCAGCAGCACGGCCGCCAGCAACAGGCCACCGGACAGCGAGATGTCGTCGCCGATCAGCGAGTTCTGCACCGCGGTACCCAGCAGCACCACGACCACCAGGTCGAACGGCGTGTACTGGCCGACCGTACGCTTGCCGGCGATCCGCACCAGCAGCAGCACCACCACGTAGACGGCCACGGCCCGCAGCACGAACTCCCACCACGGCGCACCGGGCAGCAGCAGCCGGTCGAGGACGCGCCCGTCCATCACCGCCCGGCCAGGTGCCGCGCGCCGGTCCGCCCGGGCCGGGCATCAGCCACCGCGCGATTCCCCTGGCGGCTTGCCGCCACCTTCCCCCGGCCCGGACGCCCCCGGCCCGGTGCCCGCGACGATCCGCGTTTCCGCGCCGCCGGCCGCCGGGGCGGCCGCGTCGCCACCGCCCTGCCCCGGCACCTGATGCACATCGCTTCCTCCCGCGGCAGTACCGGTTCCCGGGATCGAGGATTGCCGGCCTCCACCGGCCCGGTTTCCGGCCACGCGCAGCCGGTTCCAGACCTCCTTCACCCCGAACACCGAATCGGCGATGTCCTCGACGCGATGCTTCATCCGGCGGCTGGGCACCGTGCCCTCGAGCACGACGCACCCCGACTCGCAACGTACCTCGAGCCCGCTCGCGTCGACAGCCGGATCCATGCACAGGCGATCGCACACGTCCTCCAGGACCCGTTCGTCGGAACGCACGTAGCCCCGCGGCCCGAGGCCGCGCAGGTCCGGCGCCCCGACGGCCCCGTCCCCGCGCGCGGCGTCACCGGCGGCATCGCCCGCCTCCCGGTTGCCCCCGCTCCATTCCCGCTGCCACGTGGCTTCTTCCTCCGGTCCGAGCCATTCGCGGCCCCGTTCCAGGAAGCGCATGCCCGTCTCCAGGATGCGGTCCGCGACCGCCCTGAACTCCGCCGTGCCGATCGGCGCGCGGCTGCCGCGCGCCCCGTGCCGTACCGTTCTCCCACTGCTACGCACTGATGTGCCCTCCGCCGTTGACGTGGATGGTCTGCCCGGTGATGAACGAGGCCTCCCTGCTGGCGAGGAAGACATAGGCCGGGGCGATTTCGGATGGTTGCCCGGCGCGCCCGAGCAGGGTGTCCGTGCCGAAGCCGGCCACTTCCTCCGCGTCGAAGCTCGCCGGGATGAGCGGCGTCCACACCGGCCCGGGGGCGACGGCGTTGACGCGGATGCCGCGCCCCGCAAGCGCCTGCGCCAGCGAGAAGGTCAGCGCGTGGATCGCGCCTTTCGTGGAGGCGTAGTCGATCAGCGTCCCGTGGCCGCGCACGCCGGTCACCGAGCCGGTGTTGATGATGTTCGCCCCGTCCCGCAGGTGCGGAATCGCGGCCCGTGCCATGAACAGGTACGCGAACACGTTGGTCCGGAACGTCCGCTCGATCTGTTCCGGCGTCAGTTCCTCCGGCGCGTCCACGGGGTGCTGTTCCGCGGCGTTGTTGACGAGGACATCGATGCGCCCGAAACGCTCCGCGACCCCGGCCACGAAGCGTTCGCAGAACTCCGGGTCGCCGACGTCGCCGGCCATGGCCAGGACTTCCGCGCCCTCGGCGCGCAGCAGGCGCACCGTTTCGGCGGCATCCTCCTCCTCGTCGAGGTAGCCGATGGCCACCGACGCGCCCTCGCGCGCGAAGTGCAACGCGACCGCACGGCCGATGCCGCTGTCGCCCCCGGTGATGATCGCCACCATGTCCTGCAGTCTTCCGGCGCCGCGGTAGTCGTCGCGGATGCTCTCGGGCCGCGGGACCATTTCCGACTGTAGGCCCGGCTGCCGCGGCTGCTCCTGCGGCGGCTGTCCGCCTCCATCCGGTGCTGCGTTCATGGTGTGCTCCGGGATCGATGTCCCGGACACGTTCGCACAGACGATGTACAGCACGCGTCGCCACGGGATGACGGTTTCGCTAAGACCCGCGGCCATGCGGCCCATGCGCGCGGCCCGGCCGGTGCATCCACGCAGCCGACGCGTTGGCCCGGCGCCCGTGCCCACGGGGGATGCCGGTCGCAGGCGGGGCAATGCGGGATCACATGCCCATGACGCCATCCGGCCGGACAATGCCACCTCCCGTATCAACCGAGGTGGCCATGTCCCGCGACCGCAAGGATCCGCCGGCCTTCCCGGAGGAAACGCCGGCGCCCGAATCCCCGTCGCAGCGTCGCGAGCGCAAGCGGCACGAGGACCTGAACCAGGACGAGGCACTCGAGGAAACCTTCCCGGCGAGCGACCCGGTCTCGCCGTTCATCCCGTCGAAACGCCGGGAATGAGCCGCGGGGCCGGGCGGATCCCCATCCCGCCGTGCGTCACCGCAACCGGCGTGCCAAGCGCAGCGACCGGGGCACCGGTTGCCGGCGCGGGGACGGGGATCGTGGATGCAGGCCGCCGCGCGTCACGCGGCGACCGGCCCGGCGGTCAGAACGGAATGTCGTCGTCTGCGAAGTCGTCTTCCGGCATCGGCGGGGGCGGGGCCTGGCGGCGCTGCGCCGGCTGCCCTCCACCGGACCCGAACTCCTGGCGCGGCTGGCGCGGGGCACGGTCGCCATCGGGACGGCTGCCGAGCATCTGCATCTCGTCGGCGACGATCTCGGTGATGTACCGCTCCTGCCCGTCCTGGCCGGTGAACTTGTCGTAGCGGATGCTGCCCTCGACGTACACCTGCGAGCCCTTGCGCAGGTACTCGCCGGCGATCTCGGCGAGCTTGCCGAAGAACTTGACCCGGTGCCACTCGGTGCGTTCCTGGGTGTTGCCGTCGCGATCCTTGCGCACGCTGGTGGTGGCCAGCCGGATCGTGGTGACGGCCATGCCGCCCTGCGTGTAACGGACCTCCGGGTCGTCACCGAGGTTGCCGACCAGGATCACCTTGTTGATGCCACGGGCCATGGAAATCCTTCCTGTCTGTCCGCCGGGGAATCCGGCGACGGACATTGGATTATAGCCCCGCCCCCCCGGCCATCGGTTTCCAGCCCGTCCGCGTGTCGGGGGATCCCGACGGGGGTCCCCGCCGCGCTCCGTATAATTCCCGGTGCCCCCGCCGTCGGACCTCTTCATGCACCTTGCAAGTCCCGCCGCGCCAGCCCTCGCGCTGCCCGCCATCCAGGCATTCGTCGCCGGCGACATGGCCGCCATCGACCGGCTCATCCGCACCCGGCTGGCGTCCGACGTGGTGCTGATCAACCAGATCGCCGAGCACATCATCTCCGCCGGCGGCAAGCGCCTGCGGCCGATGCTGGTGGTGCTGTCGGGGCATGCCACCGGCACGGTGGGCCCGGACCACCACCAGCTGGCGGCGATCATCGAGTTCATCCACACCTCGACCCTGCTCCACGACGACGTGGTGGACGAGTCCGAGCTGCGCCGCGGCCGCAAGACCGCCAACGCGCTGTGGGGCAACGCGGCGAGCGTGCTGGTCGGCGACTTCCTCTACTCGCGCAGCTTCCAGCTGATGGTCGAGCTCGACCGGATGGAGGTCATGCGCATCCTCGCCGACACCACCAACCGCATCGCCGAGGGCGAGGTGCTGCAACTGCTGCACGTCCGCAACCCCGACACCAGCGAGGCGGCGTACCTCGAGGTGATCGAGCGCAAGACCGCGGTGCTGTTCGCCGCCGGCACGCAGCTCGGCGCGCTGGCATCGGGCGCGGACGAGGCCACGCAGCGCAGGCTGTACGAATATGGCCTGCAGCTGGGCCGCGCGTTCCAGATCGCCGACGACGTGCTCGACTACAGCGCCGACGCCGCGACGCTGGGCAAGAACCTCGGCGACGACCTGGCCGAGGGCAAGGCCACCCTGCCGCTGATCCACGCCATGGCACAGGCCGACGGGGCCACGCGCCAGCGGCTGCGGGAAATCGTGGAACAGGGCGACGCCTCGGCCATGCCCGACGTGCTGGCGGCGATCGAACGCGCCGGCAGCCTCGAGTACAGCCGCCGGCGCGCGCGCGAGTACGCCGCCGCCGCGGAGGCCGCGCTCGACGGCCTGCCGGACGGCGAGGCGGTGGCTGCGCTGCGCGGGCTGGCCCGCTACGCGGTGGAACGCGGGCACTGAGCCGCCGCGGCCCGCCCCGCGCTCACTCCCCGGCGAAGGCCTCCTCGAAGAACGCGGCCATCATCCGGTACGCGCGGCGGGCGGCGCGTTCGTCGTAGCGGCAGTTGCTGCCCGGGTCGTTGCCCGCGGACGGCTCGGCGAAGCAGTGCACCGCGCCGCTGAAGTTGACGAACTGCCAGTCCGCGCCGGCGGCATCCATTTCACGCCCGAACGCCACGATCTCGTCCTGGCCCACCGCACGGTCGGCCGCGCCGTTGAGCACCAGCACGGGCGTATCGATCCGCTCCGCGGCCGGCGATCGCGCGCCGGGCGCAAGGCCCCCGTGCAGGCTGACCACACCCGCCAGCTCCGCGCCGCTGCGGGCCAGTTCCAGCACCGCGGTGCCGCCGAAGCAGAAGCCGAAGGCGCCGACCCTGCCGGGACGCAGCGGCACCTTCCCGGCCTGGGCCCGGAGCGTTTCCACCGCCGCATGCATGCGCGCGCGCAGCGCCGAGCGGTCCTCGCCGCGCAGCGAGGACGCCAGCCGGCCTGCCTCTTCGCTGTTGGCCGGCCTGCGGTCCCTGCCATAGACGTCGGCGACCAGCACCACGTAACCGGTGCCGGCCACCGCACGTGCGCGCTCGACCGACTCCGGGGTGACGCCCATCCAGTTGGGCACCATCACCAGCCCGGGCAGCGGCCCGGCGGCCCCGTCGTCGTACACCAGCACGCCGGCGAAGGCCTCCCCGTCCACGGTCCATTCCAGTGGCACCTCGCGCATGGCCGCTGACGCGGGCGCGCACAGGCTGAACAGGCACACGCACAGGAAACGACGCAGCATCGTGGTCATCGCGATTCCTCCGTGTCCGGATGCCGCAAGCCTAGCGCAGGCGGCGTGGCGGCGGGATCAGGCGATGCCCAGGCCGGGGATGGCGGTGATGGCGTCCGGGTCGAAGCCGGCCAGCCGGGCGAAATGACGGCCGCGCGCGGTGTAGTCGCGGTACGGGCCGAAGCTCGGCGCCCCCGGGGACAGCAGCAGCACGCCGTCGCCAGCCAACAGGGCTTCGGCCTGTGCCACCGCGTCGTCCAGGCCGGTGGCCTGGCGCAGCACGAAGCCGGCCTCGCCTGCCACGCCCTCGAGCAGGGCATGGATGCGCGGGCCGTTCTGGCCCATGGTCACGACCGCCAGCGGAGGCCGCGCACGCACGGCCTCCGCGAAGCCATGCCAGTCCAGGCCGCGGTCGTGCCCGCCCACCAGCACCGCAACGCGCCGCCCCCGGTATACGTCCAGTGCCGCCAGGGTCGCGTGCGGCGTGGTGCTGATCGAATCGTTGACGTAGAGGATCCCGCCGCGTTCGCCGAGCGGCTGCAGCCGGTGCGGCAGCGGCACGAACGTCGCCGCGTGTGGCGCCAGCGCCGCCGCGTCCAGCCCCAGCGCCTCGATCGCCGCCAGGACCGCGCACAGGTTGCCGCGATTGTGGCGTCCCGGCAGGGGCAGGCCGGAGGTGTCGAGCACGCGCTCGCCGCCGCGCCACAGCCCGTCGTCGCGCAGGTGCCAGCCATCCTCCCGGCCGAACCAGCGCACCTCGCTGTCCGGCAGGTGCAGCGCCGCGAGCCTGGGGTCGGCGGCGTTGAGCACCGCGATCCGCGGCCGCGCGGCGGTCAGCAGCGAAAGCTTGTCGGCGACGTAGCGCTCCTCGCCGCCGTGCCAGTCCAGGTGCTCGGGGAAGACGTTGGTGACGATGGCCAGGTGCGGGCGCACGCCCGAGGCGGCGACGTCGCGGGTCTGGTAGCTCGACAGCTCGATCGCCCAGTATTCCGCATCCCCGTGCAGCAGTTCCAGCAGCGGCAGGCCGATGTTGCCGGCCAGCGCAGTGCGGTGCCCGCCGGCGCGCAGCAGGTGCGCCAGCAGCGCGGTGGTGGTGCTCTTGCCCTTGGTGCCGGTGACGCACAGCGTGACCGCGTCCGGGCGCGCGGCGAACCACAACGTGCTGCCGCCGATGAAGCGGGTGCCATGTTCCGCCGCGGCCAGCGCCTCGGGCCGGCAGGGACTGATCCCCGGCGACTTCACCACCACGTCGAAGGCCGACAGGCGTTCCGCCGTCGCCTCCGTCTCCACCGCCAGGCCCGGATCGCCGAGCGCGCGCGCCTGTTCCGCCTCCTGCGGCGTGCAGAACAGCGCCAGCGCCCGCGGGAAGCGGCCGTCGCCGGCGTCCGGCAGCGCATCCCGCGCGGCGCGCAGCGCCACGTACGCGGCGCGGCCCTCGCGGCCCCAGCCCCACAGGGCCACGCGCTGCCCGGCGAGCGAGGCGATGTCAGGCGGAGAAGCGCTCACGCAGCCGCTCCCACAGCGGCGCCGGGATGCCGTGCTCGCCTTCGGGCACGAGCAGCGACTCCACATCCGGCACGTCGTCGCCCAGCTGCGGCGCGATCTCGCGCGCGAAGCGCGCCACCACCGCGTCCTCGCGCCAGTCCGGCCGCGCGGCCAGCGCCGCCATCGCCGCGCGCGATTCCCGGCCCTCGCCCACGCACTCGAACGGCTTGTGGTCGCGGTACTCGAGCAGCGCGTCGTAGCCCGGGATCTGTCCCGGGTCGTCCAGCAGGTTGCGGCCGAAGATGGAGACCAGCCGCGGCTTGGGCATGAACGGCGCCAGCGCCAGGAACACGAAGTGGCACTTCGGGCAGACCCCGCACCAGCGGTTCACCGGCCGCTCGCCGAGCAGGTGGAAGTTGCGGTTGCAACTGGAGAAATGCGCGTCGTAGCGGTCGATCCTCGCGAACTGCCGCGCCACCGCCAGCTCGCTCAGCGGCCGCAGCAGCGAGTAGTAGCGCAGGTCCGCGGCCACGTGCGAGCGCAGGTGCGCCGCGAACGCGCGCTCGAACGCCCAGCCCTTGGACCACTGGTGGTTCACCTCTCCGGTGCCCTCGATCAGGCTGCCGTAGCTGGCGGAGCGCTCGTTGGAAAACACCACCTGGTCCACGCCCAGCACGACGGCCGCGAACGCCATGATCGCCGAATTCACCGCGGTCACCGGGATATGGCCGTTCCACGCGCCCAGGCGGTTGTACTCGAACAGCTCCGGCGCCAGCTGGCGGCCGATGTTGAGGGCGGGCAGCCCGGTGCGCCCGGCGCAGGCGCGGATCAGCTGCGAGCTTCCGATCCAGGTCACCGTCTGCTCCACGCCCGCCTCGCGCAGCGCCTCGATGGTGACCAGCGAATCCTTGCCGCCGCCGATCGCCACCAGCGCGTGGGGGCGCAGGCCCAGCGCCGGCGCGTCGCCATCTGCCGCGCCCGCCACGGACGGGAAGCGGACCCGCCCGCGCAGGTCCAGGCCGTTGCGGTAGGCGAACTCGCCCAGGCCGTTGACATACACCTCCTCGAGCAGCGCGGCGGTCGCGGCGTCGATGGCATGGCCCTCGATCCGGATTTCCGGGGGCACCGCGGCCTTGTAGTAGCTCACGCCGGCGACCAGGTGCAAAAGCCGCAGCGCCTGCTCCGCGGCGCGCGCGCGCGCCGGGTCGAGCGCGAACGGCGCGCCGGGCAGCGTGATGGTCTCGACCAGCTCGGGGCCGTCATCGAGGGCGTACACCAGCTCGGCGACGCCGCGGCCGGCGTCGAAGCCGCAGCGCACGAAGCGGAAGGCGCGGACCGCGTCGCGGTCGAACCTGACAGCACTCATTCCAGGACGTCCTCCTGCGGCAGCGCGCGCAGGTTGTAGTTGTTGGCCATGACGAAGCCGTAGGCGCCCGCGTCGGAGACCAGCACCACGTCGCCCTCGCGCGTCGCCGCCGGCAGCCGGCGCCCGCGGGCGAGCACGTCGCCCGACTCGCAGATCGGTCCGACCACGTCGAACAGGGTGTCCTCCGGCTCGCCGGCGCGGGACAGGTTGTGCACGCGGTGGTAGGCGTCGTACAGCGCCGGGCGCATCAGCGAATGCATGCCGGCATCGAGGCCGACGCGGCGGATGCCCTGCTTCTCCACCACCTGGGTCACGCGCGCCAGCAGCACGCCGGCCTCGGCGACCATGAACCGGCCCGGTTCGACCGCCAGCCGGTAGCGTGGCCAGGCCGCCTTGATCCCGGCCAGGCCGTCCGCCCATTGCGCCAGGTCGAACGGCTGGTCGTCGGGCTTGTACGGGATCGTCAGGCCGCCGCCGATGTCGATGGTGTCCACCGTGCCGATGCCATCGGCGACCGCGGCCAGCTCACGGGATCGTCAGGCCTCCGCCGATGTCGATGGTGTCCACCGTGCCGATGCCATCGGCGACCGCGGCCAGCTCGGCATACACCTCGCGCCAGTGCAGCGGGTGGCCGATCCCGCTGCCCAGGTGCGCATGGATGCCGGTGATGCGCGTGCCCAGCGCGCGCGCCGCGTCGGCGAACTCGTCCACGCGCGCCACCGGCAGGCCGAACTTGGACGCTGCGCCGCCGGTGACGACCTTGGCGTGGTGGCCGTCGCCGCGGCCCAGGTCCACGCGCAGCCACAGGTCGCGGCCGCGGAAGGTCTCCGGCCAGTTGCGCAGCGCCTCGACGTTGTCGAGGGTGACCGTGACCCCGCGCGCTAGCGCGCCTTCGTACTCGCGGCGCGGCGCGAAGCTCGGTGTGAACAGCACCCGCGACGGGTCGAGCCCGGGCAGGGTCGCGAACACGTGCTCGACCTCCCCCAGCGACACGCATTCCAGTCCGAAGCCCTCGGCCTCCAGCACGCGCAGGATCGCCGGGTGCGGGTTGGCCTTGATCGCGAAGAAGCGGCGGTCGATGGCGGGGATGGCCTTCAGCGCGCGTGCACGCTCGCGCACCGTCGGCAGGTGGTAGACGTAGCGCGGCGTGCCGCGCCCGGCCAGCTCCAGCAGGCGTTCGCGCCCGCGGGCGTCCTCCCACCACTTGCGCACCCGCGGCGGGCGGCCGTGGAACAGGTCCTTCCAGCTCGGCCCGAACACGGACCCGTCGTCCACCGGCATCGCGCCGCTGGCGATCAGCTCGGCGTGCAGGTGCGGCAGCAGGCCGTCGGCGTCGGCCTCGTCGATCACGAAGGTGAGGTTGAGGTCGTTGGACGACTGCGAGATCAGGTGCACGCGCTCGCGGCCGAACGTGGCCCACACGTCCGAGAGCCTGTGCAGCAGCGAGCGCATGCCGCGCCCGACCAGGGTGATCGCCGCGCAGGGCGCGATCACCTTGACCCGGCAGACCTGGGCGAGGTCCTCGGACAGCCGGGCCAGCACGTCGGTGCTGACCAGGTTCTCGCCCGGGTCCAGCGAGACGGTGACGTTGGTCTCGGCCGAACCGATCAGGTCCACCGACAGGCCGTGGCGCTTGAAGCGCTCGAAGACGTCGGCGAGGAAGCCCACCGACTGCCACATGCCCACGGTTTCCATGGACACCAGCACGATGCCATTGCGGCGGCTGATCGCCTTCACGCCGGGCACCGGGGAGGCGTCGCCATCGATGCGCGTGCCCGGCAGGTCCGGATGCTCCGTGTCGAGGATCGCCATCGGCACGCCGGCCGTGCGGCACGGCCCGATCGCGCGCGGGTGCAGCACCCTGGCGCCGGTGGTGGCGATTTCCTGGGCCTCGGCGTAGTCGAGCCGGGCCAGCAGGCGCGCGTCGGGCACCTCGCGCGGGTTGGCGGTGAACATGCCCGGCACGTCGGTCCAGATCTCGACGGCGCGCGCGCGCAGCAGGGCGCCGAACAGCGCCGCCGAGGTGTCCGAGCCTCCGCGCCCGAGCACGGCGGTGCCGCCGTCGGCATGGCGGGCGATGAACCCCTGGGTGATCACGGACCGCGAGGGCTGCGCGGCGAAGCGCCCGCGCCAGCCGTCGTCGGCCTCGCGCCGGCCGGTGGCGCACAGCCGCCGGGTCCACTCGTTCTGGTTCGGCAGCTCGACCGCATCGAGCCAGTCGCGTGCGTCGCACCAGCCGATGTCCAGCCCCTGCGTGCGCAGGTAGGCCGCGCCCAGGGTGGACGAGAGCAGTTCGCCCTGCGCCAGCAGCTCCGCCTGCCAGTCCAGCGGGCGCGCGGCCGCGCGCGGGTCGTCCAGCAGGGTGCGCAGCATGGCGAGGCGTTCGCCGAGCACGGCGTCCGGGTCGAGCCCCAGTTCCGCGGCGAAGTCGCGGTGCCGCGCCACCAGCGCCCCGATGCGCGCGGACGCATCGGCGGCGCCATCGGCGATCGCGACCAGTTCGTTGGTCACCCCCGACAGCGCCGACACCACCACCAGCACCCGCGCGCCATGCTCCGAGGCCCGTTTTTCGACCAGCCGGCCGATGGTGTCCCAGCGGTGGCGTTGCGACACGGAGGTGCCGCCGAACTTGAGCACGACCCAGGGCGTGCCGGTCGAGGGAGAGGGCATGGCGTTGGCGTCTTGGTTGTGACGGTGCGGCGCGCCCGCGGGTTTTCCGCGGGCGCATTCCCGCGATTCTATGCCAACTCCGCAACGCCCCCGCATGCCCGCGGCAAATGCCGCGGGCCCTCTCCGGCACGCCCCGGGCCATCACCGGCCGGATCGACGGAAGGCGGCGCATCCCGCATCCTTTCCGCCTTCCTCCCCCGCCTCCGTTCCGTCATGACCCTTCGCCGCTTCGTCACCGTCGACGTGTTCGCCGACCGCCCGGGCGCGGGCAATCCGCTCGCCGTCGTCCTCGATGCCGCAGGCCTCGACGATGACGCCATGCAGGCGATCGCGCGCTGGACGCGCCTGCCCGAGACCACGTTCGTGTTCCCCGCGCCCTCGCCCACGGCGAGCTACGGCATCCGCATCTTCAGCCCGCGCCGCGAGGTGCCCTTCGCCGGACACCCGAGCGTGGGCACCGCGCACGCCGTGCTCCGGGCCGGGCTGGCCACGCCACGCGACGGACGGCTGGTGCAGGCGGGCATCGCCGGCGAGCTGCCGCTGCGGATCGAGGGCGAAGGCGCCACGCGCACCATCGCCGTGCGCACGCCGCGCGCGCGCATCGTGGAAGTCGCCGATGCCCCGCATCCGCTGCTGCGCGACGCCCTCGCAGGCCTGCCGGCAGGGGCGCTGCCGCCGGCGCTGGTGGATGGTGGCCGCCGCTGGTGGCTGGCCGAACTGCGCGACGAGGCGTCCCTGCGCGCGGCCACGCCCGACTGGGACGCCATCGGCCGGCTCGCGGAGCAAACCGGCAGCATGGGCCTGTGCGTGTTCGCGCGCAGCCTGGCACAGGCGTATTCGCTCGCGGTGCGCGCATGGGTCGGATCCCCCGCCCGGTTCGAGGACGCCGCCTCCGGCGCGGCCAATGCCGCGCTCGCGGCCTGGCTGGCCGACCGCGGCGCGCTGCCCGGCCGTGACGGCCGCTACCGCGTCAGCCAGGGCCGCGAGGTGGGGCACGACGCGATCCTCGAGCTGCACGTGGACGGCGAGGGCGAGGTCTGGTCCGGAGGCCGCGTGCGCACGGTGGTCGATGGCGTCATCGACTGGTGAGCGCGGGCCTCACAGCGCCGACAGCCAGGCCAGCGCCTGCCGCGCGCACTGCGCGGCGTTGCGGCCCAGCAGCGGCCCGACGTGGCTGACCGCGGGGGCGCGCAGCAGCGACGCCCCCCATTCGGTGGCCAGCGCGGCGGTCAGCGCCGGGGGCACGTCGTCGTCCACCATGGAGACCATGCACAGCACCGGGCAGCCGGGCCTGTCGACGGCGATGCCGTCGTAGGCGGCGCGCATCGCCAGGCCGCTCTCGTCGCGCCAGTTGCGGAACGCGAACAGGGAGGTGGCCTCGTCGGCGTCGGGCAGCGCGCGGCGCGTGCCGGTCAGCCGCGCATCGCGCTGCCATGGCACCACGTCCGGCCACTCGCGGCGTGGCAGTTGCACGTGCCATGGCGACGGCGGCAGCGGGTTGACCAGCACCAGCGCGTCGGCACCGCCGGCACAGGCCATTGCCAGCAGGCCTCCAAGGCTCGCGCCGACGAGCGCGCGCGGCCGCGGCAGCGACGCCAGCGCATCCCGCACCTGGCGTGCGTATTCGTCGAACGTGGTCGCAGCCAGTCCCAGCGACGCGGGCTGCAGGTCGGGCGCGAGCACACGCAGGCCCGTGGCCTCGAACACGCCCTTCCACGCGTTCCACTCCCAGCCGCCGCCACCGCCTCCGTGGACCAGCAGCGCGCTCCTGATGCCCCCTGTCAAACCAGTTCCGCCTCCAGCGTGATCGGCACGGCTTCCAATGCCCTGGACACGGGGCAGTTGCGCTTGGCGTCCTCCGCGATGGCGCGGAAACGCCCGGCATCCAGTCCCGGCACCTTCGCCTTCATCCGCAACCGGATCGCGGCCAGGGCCGGCCCGCCGTCGAGCGACAGTTCGACCTCCGCACTGCCGTCGAGCGACTCGGGCGGATAACCGGCCTCGGACAACCTGGCCGACAGGGCCATGGTGAAGCAGCCGGCGTGCGCGGCCGCGATCAGTTCTTCCGGGTTGGTGCCCTTCTCCCCGCCAAAGCGGGTGGCGAAGCCGTAACGGGTACCGTCGAGCAGGCCGCTCTGCGGCGTGGTGAGCGTCCCCCGCCCCGTCTTCAGGTCGCCTTCCCAGTGGGCGCTGGCCCTGCGTGTGATGGCCATCCGGTGTCTCCGTGTACGGCGCAGGCGAAGCTTACGCGTCCAAGCGTTACTTCCGCGTTTGCGGCGGCGATGCTGCGACGCAACGCGCCACGCCGGTGCGCCGGCGTTAAGGTGGACGCCCGCCACGGCCGCCCCGGGCAGAGGCTGCAAGCCGGCATCGCTCCCGCGGGCAGCCATGACGGCCGCCCTGCGGTGTGTTCCGCAGGAGCCGGCCGGACACGGCCGGCTTTCCCGACAACCAGGGAGGAACGGCCCATGTCCTACACGACGGAACAGATCCGCAACGTGGCCCTGGCAGGCCACCCCGGCGCCGGCAAAACCACCCTGTTCGAAGCCCTGCTGCATGCCGGCGGCGCGATCCAGGCGGCAGGCAGCGTCGAACGCGGCAACACCGTGTCCGACTTCGATCCCATCGAGAAGCGGCGCGGCCATTCCATCGACGCCGCGATCGCCAGCGTGGACCACGACGGCATCCACCTCAACCTGGTCGACCTGCCCGGCTACCCGGACTTCCGCGGCCCGGCGCTGTCGGCGCTGGGCGTGGTGGAGACGGCTGCGATCGTGGTGGACGCGGTGTCCGGCGTCGAATACGGCACCCGGCGGATGATGGCGCGCGCGAAGGAGCGCGGGCTGTGCCGCGTGATCGTGGTCAACCGGATCGACGCCGAGGGTGCCGACTGCGCGCGCGTGCTGGAGGAACTGCGCGCCGGGTTCGGCCCCGAGGTGCTGCCGCTCAACCTGCCCGCCGCCGGCGGCGACCGGGTGGTGGACTGCTTCGGCGCCGCCGACGGCGACAGCGACCTCGGCCCGGTGGCCGGATGGCACCAGCGCATCCTCGACCAGGTGGTCGAGATCAACGAGACGGTGATGGACCACTACCTCGATCTGGGCGAGTCCGGCCTGACCCCGCAGGAACTGCACGACGCCTTCGAGCAGTGCCTGCGCGAGGGCCACCTCGTCCCGGTGTGCTTCGTCTCCGCGCGCACCGGGACCGGCGTGAAGGAACTGCTCGGCATCGCCGGACGCCTGTTCCCGCACCCCGGCGAGGCCAACCCGCCGCCGTTCGTGAAGGGCACCGGGCCGGACGCGCAGCCCATCAACACCCGCCCGGATCCGCAGGCGCACGTGGTCGCCGACGTGTTCCGCATCATCCACGACCCGTTCGTCGGCAAGCTCGGCGTGTTCCGGGTCTACCAGGGCACGGTCCGCCGCGACTCGCAGCTGTTCGTGGACGATGGCCGCAAGCCGTTCAAGGTTGGCCACCTGTACCGGATCCAGGGCAAGGACCACGTCGAGATCGAGCGTGCCATCCCCGGCGACATCGCCGCGGTGGCCAAGGTCGAGGAGCTGCACTTCGACGCGGTGCTGCACGACAGCCACGACGAGGACCACATCCACCTCGCCCCCATCCAGTTCCCCAGGCCGATGTTCGGACTGGCGATCGAGGCCGCCAGCAAGGGACAGGAGCAGAAGCTGGCCTCCGCGCTGCACAAGCTGGCCGAGGAGGATCCCTGCTTCCACGTCGAGCACGAGGAGGAGACCAACGAGACCGTGATCCGCGGCCTGTCCGACCTGCATCTTCGGATCAACCTGGAGCGGCTGCGCGAGCGGTTCGGGCTGGAGGTGTCCTCGCGGCCGCCGCGCATCGCCTACCGCGAGACCATCGGCGCGAAGGCCGACGGCCACCACCGGCACAAGAAGCAGACCGGCGGCGCCGGCCAGTTCGGCGAGGTGTTCCTGCGGGTCGAGCCGCTGCCGCGCGGCGCCGGCTTCGAGTTCGTGGACGAGGTCAAGGGCGGGGTGATCCCCTCGCAGTTCCTGCCGGCCGTGGAGAAGGGCATCCGCCAGGTGCTGCGTTCCGGCGCGATCGCCGGCTACCCGATGCAGGACCTGCGGGTGGTCGTGTACGACGGCAAGCACCACCCCGTGGACAGCAAGGAGGTCGCGTTCGTGGTGGCCGGGCGCAAGGCCTTCCTCGACGCCGTGCTGAAGGCGCGGCCGCAGGTGCTCGAACCGATCGTGGACCTCGAGGTGGTCGCGCCGGAAGCCTTCATGGGCGACATCAGCGGCAGTCTCGCCGCCAAACGCGCACGCATCAACGGCACCGGCTCGACCCGGGGCGGGGAGATCGTGGTGCGCGCCCAGGTGCCGCTGTCGGAGCTGGAGGGCTACGCGGCCGAGCTGAAGTCGCTGACCGCCGGGCGCGGCCGCTACAGCCTCGATTTCAGCCACTACGAACCGGTCCCGCCGCAGGTGCAGCAGAAACTGGTGGAGGCGTACCGGCCGGCGCCGGAGGAGGACTGACCGGGACGCTCCCACGTCCGTTTCCGTCGCGTTCCGCGACGGCGGCCGGCGCGCGACGGGGACGTCCGCACGGTTGCCGCGGTGCACGAACGGCAGCCGCGAACCCATGCGGAAAGGACACTTACGCAACATCCTTCATCCTGCATCGTCTGTCCCGGCCGCGCTTTCCGCCATGCCCGCGCTGGACATCCGTCGCCGGCCGGACCGCATCCGCCTGCACCACCCGGCCCGCACCGGCGGCGATGGCCGGCGCGAACCCGCCGCTTCCCCGTCCCTCCCCCGACGCGGAAAACACGGACTTTTTTTGCGATTTCCTATTGGCGGCGCGTTTCGGATGCCCTACATTTCGCCTGCCGGCACGTTCGGCCAGAGACAACTCGCAGACATCAACCGACACAGACGAGGGAATCGAGAACCCATGGCTAAGAAGAAGGCGACAACCAAGAAGGCCGCCCCGAAGAAGGCCACCAAGGCCGCCAAGGCCGCCGCCCCGAAGGTGATCAAGGAAGCGTTGACCAAGTCGGGCCTGGTCGCCCACATCGCCAACGCCACCAGTGTCGCCGCGAAGGACGTGCGTGCCGTGCTCGCCGCGCTCGAGGGTGCGATCCACGGCTCCCTGAGCAAGAAGGGCGCGGGCACCTTCACCCTGCCCGGCGTTGCCAAGTTCACCACCGTCCACGTCCCGGCGAAGCCGCGCCGCAAGGGCATCAACCCCTTCACCAAGGAAGAGCAGTGGTTCGCCGCCAAGCCGGCCACCGTGAAGGTCAAGGTGCGCGCCCTCAAGAAGCTCAAGGACGCCGCCCTGTCCTGATTTCCGGCCCCGACCGGACAAGCTCACCCGAACCGGGACGGCCATGCGCCGTCCCGGTTCGTTTCAGGCGGCGCATTCCCGTGCCCGCGACGCGATGGCCGTGTTCGACACCCCGACCCTGCTCGCCTACCTCGTGGCTGCCACCGTGCTGGTGCTCGTGCCCGGGCCCGGCTCCGCCTGGGTGGTCGCGCAGACCATCGCCGGCGGCCCGCGGCGCGGACTGCAGGCGGGGCTCGGGCTGGAAACGGCCACGCTGCTGCATTCGCTCGCCGCGGGCATCGGCCTGTCCGCGGTGGTCGCGACCTCCGCGCTCGCGTTCGAGGCGATCAAGTACGCCGGCGCCCTCTATCTCGTCTGGCTCGGCATCCAGGCCTGGCTCGATCGCGGCCAGCCAGGCGATGGACCGGCACCCGCGCGCAGGACCGGCGGCGGCGTGTACCTGCGTTCCGTGCTGACCGGCCTGCTCAACCCCAAGGTCGTGCTGTTCTTCCTGGCGTTCATGCCGCAATTCGTGCATCCCGAACGCGGCCTGGTCTGGCTGCAGTTCCTGGTGCTGGGCCTGCTGCTGTCGGCCATCGGCTTCGCCAACACCACGCTGCTGGCGTTCACCGTCGGCCGCCTGGGCCACCGCGTTGCCGCGCACCCGCGCATCGCCCGCTGGCGGCAGCGTGCGCTCGGCGCCCTGTTCATCGGGCTGGGACTGCGGCTGGCGCTGCAGCAACGGGGCTGACGGTCCCGCGCCGGACCGGGGTAGCATCCCGCCATCCCCGCATACGGAGGCAGGACCATGGACAAGCGTTTCTGGGTCTGCGGCGTGGTGATGTCCTTCGCGGCGCTGCTGCTGGCCTTCGTGGTCCACGCCGGACTGCTGGGCGCGGACTACCAGGCGCTCGGCGCGCTGTACCGCGACGCGGAGGACGGCCGCCGTCATTTCCCGTGGCTGCTGCTGGCCCACGCACTGACGGGCTTCGCCATGACCTGGATCTTCGCCCAGGGGTTCTGCGCCGGGCGGCCCTCGCTCGGGCAGGGCCTGCGCTTCGGCCTGGCGATGGCGCTGTTCTCGACCATCCCCGGGTGCCTGGTCCACTACGCGGTGCAGCCGCTGCCCGGCGCACTGGTGGCCAGGCAGGTCCTGTACGGCACGCTGTCCATGCTGCTGCTCGGCGCGCTGCTCACCTGGCTGCAGCCGCGGCGCCGGACCCTCGGGATGCCGGACTGAGCGGCGTCGCCTGCCGTTCATGCGCGACCGGCAAACTGGAGTTCCCTTCCTGCCGGACCGCCCGCCATGCTCCGCCACACGATCGCCCGTTGCGCCGCCGCCTGCCTGCTGCCGTTGCTCGCGGCCTGCTCGACCCTGGGCGCGGTGTCCGCCTGGCTGAACGACCAGGTGTCGTTCACGCCCCCGCAGTTGCAGCGCCACCTCGACCGCCGATTCCCGCGCTCGTTCGACCGGCTCGGCGGCCTGGTCTCGGTCACGCTCGCCAACCCGCGGGTCTCGATCCCGGCGGGCGGCGACCGGCTGCGGCTGGACTTCGACGTCGGCTTCGGCGCGCTGGGCAGCCGCGGCGAGCCGGGCGGCCGCCTGTCGCTGGAAAGCAGCCTGCGCTACGACCCGCGTACGCACGGCCTGCACCTGGACGCGCCGGAACTGCTGCAGTTCGATCTGCCGGGCCAGGGGGCGCTGCTGCAGGGCGGCGCTCGCGGCATCGTCAACGGCCTGCTGGCGGAAATCGCGCGGCAGGAGCCGGTCTACGTGCTCGACGACAGCCTGCTGTCGAAGCTGCCCGCGGGCCGTCGCATCGGCGACGTGGACATCGGCCGCGGCGTGGTCGTGGTGCACCTGGACCGCTGATGGACGATCCCGATCCGATGACGACGATGGACACGAACGCATCCCCGATCCCGCGCATGCTCGCCACACTGGCCGTGGCGATCGCGCTCGCTTCCTGCGCAAAGCAGGGTGGCGAAGGCGAATCCGCGCGTCACGACGCGCCTGCCACCGGCACCCTGCCGCAACCGGCACGGCCGTCCGGCGGCGTGACCGGCATGCCCGCGCAGCCGGGCCCCGGCGTGGTGCCGATCGCCGGCGATCCGCCGCCCGCGGACACCGGCGGTGATGCCGGCCTGCCGCCGGAGGAGAACCCGGAATCGGGCCTGGGCGACCCGGACGTCTTCGCCGCGGAGCCCACGCCCGCGGACGCCGTCGAACTGGTGCGCCGCTACTACGCGGCCATCGCCGCCGGCGACTACGCGCAGGCGCACGCGCTGTGGTCGGGCGGCGCCCCCGAGGACGGGCAGACGCCCGGGCAGTTCGCCGCGGAATTCGCCGATGTCATGTCGGTCGAGGCCGTCACCGGCGAACCCGGGCCGGTGGAAGGCGCGGCCGGCTCCCGTTTCGTCGAGGTGCCGGTGACCGTCACCACCGTCCATCGTGACGGCAGCATGCGCCGCCACACGGGCACCTACGTCCTGCGCCGCGCGGTCGTCGACGGCGCCACCGACGAGCAGCGCCAGTGGCGCATCTTCTCGGCCGAACTGCACGAGGCCCGGCCCTGATCCCGCGGGGGATCGCCGGCATCCTCAAAGCTCGAAGCGGTAGTTCAGCTTGACCAGCAGCTGCTCGTCGTCGCGCAGCCGCAGGCTGTCCCCCAGCAGGCTGCCGAGGCTGTCGGTCCCCGGCAACCGCTGGTAGCCGCCACGTGCATACACCACGTACAGGTGGGACAGCGGCGCCAGTTCGTAGCGGTAGCGCACCTGGAGCCCGAGGTTGCGGACGGTGAAGTCGCCGACCGGATCGTCCGCTGCCAGCGCCCGTCCATCGGGGTCGAAACGCCATGCCCCGTGGTTCCTCGCGTCCAGTGCGATGGCCTGCAGCTTCACCCGCAGTTCGTTGCGGCCGTCGATCGCCCAGTCCACGCCGGCGCCGAGCTCGAGCTGGCGCCGTTCGAACCCGCCGGCCAGGTTGCCCGACTGCCACACCAGCCAGTCGGGCACGCGGAAGGCGTAGAACCCGGCGCGGATGCTGAAGGCGTCGCTGGCGAAATACGTCGCCTCGTAGCCCAGCCCCATGCCGATTTTCCTGTTCCCGGCCAGCCCGCCGCTGTTCGCTTCGGCCTGCGCGGTATATGCCCAGTCGCCCCGGCGCGGGCGGCTGTAGTCGTAATAGGCGTTGAAGTACGGCGGCAGCCGTGCAAGGCCGTTGCCGAACAGCAGCAGGTCGCTGGTGCCGGCGGCATTGATGTTGAGCTGCGCGAATTCGTATCCGCCGTTGCGCAGCTGCGCCTGGCGGACGATCCGGAACTGGTCGCCGAGCCCGATGCCGTGGCCGTTGCGGCTGGTGCTCACGCGCCAGCGCCAATCCACCGAGGAGTAGCGCGAGGATTCCGGCAGGCCGGTGAACCGCCTGCGCACCTCCCAATGCAGGTAGTCGAGGCTGTTTCGCGACAGGTACCCGAAATCGTTGAGTTCGAGCCGGTCGCCGAAGTGCATGGCGATCCACTGCTGCCGCCAGCCACCGTCCATCTCGTAGTCGGCCCACAGCGTCGCGCCGATGTCTCTGCTCCTGCCGTCGGCCCCATCCGTGCGGCTGCCCAGCAGGCGCGTGCGCACGCTCAGGCGCGCCGTCGGGCGCCAGTTGTGGTCGATGCCGAGTACGGTTGCCCTGCGGCCGGTCGAGTCCTGGTCCACCCGGGTCAGCATCGCGCCGAAGTTCTGGTCCTCGAAGTCGTGCACCACGCGCAGGGCATGGAAACTGCGCCCGTCCGGCCCGCCCTCCACCGCGGAAAACAGGCCGTAGTTCACCCGCCCGATCCCGCCGAGCAGTTTGGCGGCCGCCTTGATCCCGCCGGTGCTGCCCACGCGCCGGGTGTAGAGCTGCTGGCTGTTGTCGGAAGGCGTGGTCAGGTCGAACAGCCCCTGGTTCTCGGTGAAGAACGGGCGCTTGTCGCTGATGAAGGTCTCGGTCGCGGAGAAGTTGATGACCAGGTCGTCGCTTTCGACCTGGCCGAAGTCCGGGTTCACCGTCGCCGCGAGCAGGAGGCGCCCTTCCGGCTTCCAGAACACGTCGAGCCCGGCCTTCGAGCCGTGGCTGCCCCCGGCCGCGTCGTACAGGCTGGAGACGTATGGCGTGACCGCCAGCAGGGACTGGGTGTACGCCGGCACCTCGACCGGGGCGAAGTCCGACAGGAACCGCGGCCGATCGTAGCTGGCCGCCGGCCAGGACACGCGTTCGCCGGTGGCGGCGACCACGCGCGACAGGCAGATCTTCAGCGTCCTGCCGCCCCCGCTGGCGGGACGCATGCGCGCGGTGTGCCAGGGCACGAGCAGTTCCACCGACCAGCCGGCCTCGTCCTCCGAGACGGCCTGCAGCCAGGGCCCGTCCCAGTCGCTGTTGAACCGGTTCTCGTCGGTGATGATCTCGTCGGCGATTCCGCCCGTCGAGCTGACGGTGAAGGCATAGCCGGTGCGGCCGTCGCCGTCGAAGTCCACGAACAGGTTGACCCGGTCCACCTGCTCCTCGAAGTCACGCCGTACCTTCTGCCGCGTGCGCGGCACGTGCGGGGGCTGTTCGCTGCGGAACGCGACCGCCAGCCCGCGTGGCGTCGCCAGCACCCAGGCCTCGGTGCGGAACGTGCCCGGCTCGCCGGTCAGCGGCTGGACCTTGCGGAAGTCGGTGACGTGCAGCGCGCCCTCCCACTCGGACGGGTCGATGCGACCGTCGATCTCGACCGCGGACGCCGGCGCGGCGAGCACCGGCAGCGCTGCCAGCAGGTACCCCGCAACGCGCCTCGACACCTGGAGCCTCCCCGGAATTGTTCCCGGCGCAGGCTAGGCGCCGGCACCGGGGGTGATCATCCGCCACCGGTCACGGCAACCATTCACGGCCGCGGCGCATCCGGGCCGGATCAGCTCCGGCGCCTGCGCTTGGGCTGCAGCATCGTCCCGGTGCAGTTCTTCGCGCCGCAGTGGCAGGCCCACAACTTCTTCAGCCTGGGCGTATGCGGCTCGTCGAGCACGATGCCGTAGTTGTAGGTCAGCTCCTCGCCCGGCCGGATGTCGCGGATCGCGTAGATGAAGACCTTGTCCTTCTCCGGGCGCCCCTCCGGGTCTTCCTCGATCTCGGACTCGCAGTTCGGGTCGCAACTGTGGTTGATCCAGCGGGCGATGTTCCCGCGGATGTTCGCGTCGATCACGTAGTGGTCGTTGAGGGTGAACAGGAAGGTATGCCCGTTCTCCTCCTCGCCGCCGTATTCCTCGTCGACTTCCTCGTGGGTCCGCAGCTTGCCCTTGTACTGGATGATGCGTTCGCCCTTCCTGATCGGCCTGATGGCGAACACGCCCCTGCCGTGGATGGGGGAGCGGCGGGCCTCGATCTTCTTTTCCTTCTTTCCCTTCGGCATCGGTGGATCTGTTCCTGGCTGGACAGGCATTGTGGCATGCGCGGCGCACCGGGGCCGCCACCTTCCCGCCCGCGGTCCCCGGCGCGGCCCGCGCCACCGCAACGGCCGATGCGGCCCGCGGCACGTCACCGCCCTTCCGGGGCCGGCCACGGCGGCCTGCCCGCGGAGCGGGGGGGAGACCCGGTTTGAGCCGGGCCACCGGAAAGCGTACAATTTTGGTCCACTTTAAAGGACCAACCGCATTCCCGTGCTCCGGGTCACCCGCCTCACCGACTACGCCACCGTGGTGCTGACCGTGCTCGCGTCGCGGCCGGACGAGGTGCTCAGCGCCTCGGAACTGGCCGAACGCGCCGGCCTCGAGGTGCCCACGGTCAGCAAGGTGCTCAAGCCGCTGGCCCAGGCCGGGCTGGTCGCGGGCTTCCGCGGCGCCCACGGCGGCTACAAGCTGGCGCGCCCCGCCGCCGACATCAGCCTGATCGAGATCGTCGAGGCGATGGAGGGCCCGCTGGCGATGACCGAGTGCAGCCTGGACCACGGCGAATGCGGCATCTCCCACCAGTGCGGCGTGCGCGCGAACTGGCGCCGGATCAACGACGTCGTCGCGGACGCGCTGCGCGGCGTGAGCCTGGCGCACATGCTGGGCGACGCGCCGCTCCCGACTCCCTCCGCGGCGAAGCGCATCCCCGCGCGCCTCGCCGGCGCATGACCCCCCAGGGCAGCCCCATGGCCACCGAAACCGCAGAACCGATCGCCAACCGGGAGATCCACGAACGCCTCGGCCGCCGCTACGAGGCCGGCTTCGTCACCCCGATCGAATCCGACTCGCTCCCGCCCGGCCTGGACGAGGACGTCATCCGCGAGCTCTCCGCCAGGAAGCAGGAGCCGGAGTGGATGACCGAATGGCGGCTGGCCGCCTACCGGCACTGGCTGACCATGCCCATGCCGCAATGGGCCAGGCTGAAGATCGCGCCGATCGACTTCCAGGCGATCAGCTACTACAGCGCGCCGAAGGCGAAGTACAAGTCGCTCGACGAGGTGCCGAAGGAACTGCTCGAGACCTACGAGAAGCTCGGCGTGCCGCTGCACGAGCGCGCGCGGCTGGCCGGCGTGGCCGTGGACGCGGTGTTCGACTCGGTCTCGGTGGGGACCACCTTCCGCAGGGAGCTGGCCGAGAAGGGCATCATCTTCTGCTCCATGTCCGAGGCCATCCGCGAGCACCCGGAGCTGGTGCGCAGGTACCTCGGCACCGTGGTGCCGCCCGGCGACAACTTCTTCGCCGCGCTCAACTCGGCGGTGTTCTCCGACGGCAGCTTCGTGTTCGTGCCGAAGGGCGTGCGCTGCCCGATGGAGCTGTCCACCTACTTCCGCATCAACGCCGGCCACACCGGCCAGTTCGAGCGGACGCTGATCGTCTGCGAGGAAGGCGCCTACGTCTCCTACCTCGAGGGCTGCACCGCGCCGATGCGCGACGAGAACCAGCTGCACGCCGCGGTGGTGGAGCTGGTGGCGCTGGATGACGCCGAGATCAAGTACTCGACGGTGCAGAACTGGTACCCCGGCGACGAGAACGGCGTCGGCGGCATCTACAACTTCGTGACCAAGCGTGCCGAGTGCCGCGGCGCGCGCAGCAAGGTCACCTGGACCCAGGTCGAGACCGGCTCGGCGATCACCTGGAAGTACCCGTCCTGCGTGCTGCTGGGCGACGACTCGGTGGGCGAGTTCCACTCGGTGGCCCTGACCCACCACCGCCAGCAGGCCGACACCGGCACCAAGATGATCCACGTCGGCAGGCGCACCAAGAGCAAGATCGTCAGCAAGGGCATCAGCGCCGGCCACGGCCAGAACACCTACCGCGGGCTGGTGAAGGTGGAGCGGAGCGCGGAGGGTGCGCGCAACTACACCCAGTGCGACAGCCTGCTGATCGGCAAGAAGTGCGGGGCGCACACCTTCCCGTACATCGAGGTGAAGAACCCGACGGCTACCGTCGAGCACGAGGCCACCACCTCGAAGATCAGCGACGACCAGCTGTTCTACTGCCGGAGCCGCGGCATCTCCGGGGAGGACGCGGTGAGCCTGATCGTGGACGGCTTCTGCAGGCAGGTGTTCCGCGAGCTGCCGATGGAGTTCGCGGTCGAGGCCAAGAAGCTGCTCGAAGTGAGCCTGGAAGGCAGCGTCGGCTGACAGGACATCCCCCACCACGCCCCTGCCCCACGCGGGCAAGGGACAGACCAGTGACCACAACCACCATGCTGAAGATCGAGAACCTCCACGCCAGCGTCGGCGGCCGCGAAATCCTCAAGGGCCTGTCGCTGGAAGTGAAGCCCGGCGAAGTACACGCCATCATGGGCCCCAACGGCGCCGGCAAGTCCACGCTGGGCAACATCCTCGCCGGCCGTGACGGCTACGAGGTCACCGCCGGCACCGTCGAGTTCGACGGCAGGCCGCTGCTGGAGATGGAGCCGGAGGAACGCGCCGCCGCCGGCGTGTTCCTCGCCTTCCAGTACCCGGTCGAGATCCCGGGCGTGAACAACACCTACTTCCTGCGCGCCGCGCTCAACGCCCAGCGCAAGGCCCGCGGCGAGCCCGAGCTGGACTCCATGCAGTTCCTGAAGCTCGTGCGCGAGAAGCTCAAGGTGCTGCACCTCGATGACACGCTGCTGCACCGTGGTGTCAACGAGGGCTTCTCCGGCGGCGAGAAGAAGCGCAACGAGATCTTCCAGCTGGCGGTGCTGGAGCCGAAGCTGGCGATCCTGGACGAGACCGACTCGGGCCTGGACATCGACGCGCTGCGCCAGGTCGCCGAGGGCGTCAACGCGCTGCGCTCGCCCGGCCGCGCCTTCATCGTGATCACCCACTACCAGCGCCTGCTCGACTACATCCGGCCGGACGTGGTGCACGTGCTGGCCGACGGCCGCATCGTCCAGACCGGCGGCCCGGAGCTGGCGCAGCAGCTGGAACAGCACGGTTACGCCTGGATCGCCGGGCGGCGCACGCCGGAGGCCGTGGCGTGACCAGCCCGCTGCTCGAATCGCTGGCGTCCGCATTCTCCGGCGATGCCGCGCGCCGCGCGCTGCTCGACGCGGCCCTGCGCGACGGCCTGCCAGGCCCGCGGACGGAAGCGTGGAAGTACACGCACCTGCGCCAGCTCGAACGCCGCGCGTTCTCCCCGGCGTCCACGCTGCCGGGGGTCGACCCGGCGGCGCTCGCCGCCATCCCTGCCCCGCGCCTGGTGTTCGTCAACGGCCTGTACGCACCCGCCCTGTCCGATACCGCGGGCCTGCCCGAAGGCGTCTCCCTCCGCCCGCTGTCCGCGGACGACATCGCCACGCGCATCTCCGGGGATCGCTACGGGCGTCCTGAGGAAGTGTTCGCGCGGCTCAACGCCGCGCTGGCCAGCGAGGGCGCGCTGCTGCACGCCAACGCCAGCATCCGCGGCGACCGGCCCGTGCACCTGGTGTTCCTGGGCGCGGGCGACGGTGCCGACCGCGCCTGGCACCTGCACAACCTGGTCGAACTGGAGGAAGGTGCCCGCCTGGCGGTGGTCGAGCACCATCTCGCCGCCTCGCCGCACGCCGGTCTGGCCAACGTCCTCACCCGGGTCCGGCTGGCCGCCGGCGCGCAACTTGCGCACGCGCGCATCCAGGGCGAAGGCGAACGCGCGACCCTGCTGCATCGGACCGACGCCGTGCTGGCCGGCGACGCGGAGTACCGCCGCGCCGACCTCGAACTCGGCGGCGCGCTGTCACGGCATGAACTGAACGTGCGGCTCGGGGGTGATGCCGCGCGCCTGGTCGCCAACGGCGTGCTGCTCGCGTCCGGGCGCCGCCACCTCGACACCCGCCTCGGCATCGACCACGCCGCCCGCGACACTGCCTGCGAGCTGGTCTGGCGCGGGCTCGGCGCCGGCCGCGCGCGCGCGGTATTCCACGGCGGGATCCTGATCCGCGAGGGTGCGGACGGTACCCGGGCCGCGCTGTCGAACAAGAACCTGCTGCTGTCCGAGCAGGCCGAGATCGACACCCAGCCGGTGCTCGAGATCCACGCAGACGAGGTCCAGGCCGCCCACGGCGCGACCGTCGGCCGGCTCGACCCGCAGTCGCTGTTCTACCTGCGCTCGCGCGGCCTCCCGCACGCCGAGGCGCGGCGCCTGCTGACCGCCGCCTTCTGCCGCGAGCCGCTGGCCGCCATGGCCGGCGACGACGTGCGCGCCCTGCTCGAGGCGCGACTCGACGGGGCGCTGTCCGGACTGGAGGCCTGAGATGGAGCCCATGCCCGCCTGCACCCCGCCGGACTGGGACATCGTCCGCGCCGGCTTCCCGCTGCTGCGGCGCCAGGTGCATGGCAAGCCGCTGGTGTACCTGGACAGCGCCAATACTTCGCAGAAGCCCGACGCGGTGATCAAGGCGGTGGACGGCTTCTACCGCCGCCACAACGCCAACGTCAGCCGCGCCGTGCACACGCTCGGCACCGAGGCCACCGAGGCCTACGAGGGCGCGCGCGCGAAGCTCGCCCGCTTCCTCAACGTCCGCCCGGACGAGCTGGTCCTGTGCAGCGGTACCACCTTCGCGATCAACCTGGTCGCCTACTCCTGGGCGCTGCCCCGGCTGCAGCCCGGCGACGTGATCCTGGTCTCGCGCATGGAGCACCATGCCAACATCGTGCCGTGGCAGATCGTGGCCGGACGCACGGGCGCGGCGATCCGGGTGGCGGAGATCCGCGAGGATGGCACCCTCGACCTGGACGCGCTGCGCGCGGCGATGACCGGCGACGTGAAGCTGCTGGCCGTGGCCCATGTCTCCAACGTGCTGGGCACGGTCAACCCGGTACGCGAGATCTGCCGCGAGGCGCGCAGGCGCGGCATCACCACCGTGGTGGACGGCTCGCAGGCCGTGCCGCACCGGCCGGTGGACGTGGCCGCGATCGGCTGCGACTTCTACGCATTCACCGGGCACAAGATGTGCGGCCCCACCGGCACCGGCGGGCTCTGGGCACGACGCGAGCACCTGCAGGCGATGCCGCCGTTCCTCGGCGGCGGCGAGATGATCCGCGAGGTCCGCTTCGAGGGTACCGTGTTCAACGACCCGCCCCACAGGTTCGAGGCCGGCACGCCCAACATCGCCGGCTTCGTCGGGCTTGGCGCCGCGGTGGACTACCTCGAGGGCCTCGGCATGGCCCACGTGGAGGCGCGCGAGGCCGAACTGCTGGCGCACGCGACCGAGGAGCTCGACCGGATCGAGGGCCTGCGCATCCTCGGGCGCGCGCCGGAGAAGGCCGCGGTGGTGTCCTTCGTGCTGGAAGGCGCGCACGCCCACGACCTGGCCACCCTGCTCGACCTGGAGGGCGTGGCCGTGCGCTCGGGCCAGCACTGCGCACACCCGCTGCTGCAGTGGTACGGCGTGCCCGCCGCCGTGCGCGCTTCGTTCGCGTTCTACAACACCCACGAGGAAGTGGAACGCTTCGTCGCGGCGCTGAAGAAGGTGCGCAGGCTTCTGGCATAGCCGCCCGCCGCCTGGCGCCGCTTACAATCGGCGGCATGGAAGACGCCCGTTTCCGTGCCGCCACCGCCGGCGACATCCCCGCCCTGGTCGCCCTGGTCACCTCCGCCTACCGCGGCGAGGCCAGCCGCGCCGGCTGGACCACCGAGGCCGACCTGCTCGACGGGCAGCGGATCGACCCGGAGATCCTGCGCCACGACATCGAGCGCCCGCACAGCCGCGTCGTCGTGCTCGAACGCGACGGCGTGCCCCTCGCCTGCGCCCACGTCGCCGTTGACGACGGCGCCGGCTACTTCGGCATGTTCGCGGTCCGCCCGGACCTGCAGGCACGGGGCATCGGCTCGCGGGTGCTGGCCGAGTGCGAGCGCATCGTCCGCGACGAATGGAAGCTGCCGGTCATGCGCATGACCGTGATCGACGTGCGCGACGAACTGATCGCGTATTACCGGCGTCGCGGCTACCAACGCACCGGCATCAGGAAGCCGTTCCCGTACGGCGACGAGCGCTTCGGCATCCCCAAACGCGACGACCTGCGCTTCGAGGTGCTGGAAAAACGCTTCGACGGAGCAACCGCATGAGCGAAACCTGGACCTACGTCTGCACCACGTCCGAGCTGCTTCCGGGCGAGATGAAGACCGCCTTCGACGAGGTCACGGGTGCCGGCATCGTCGTGTTCAACCTCGACGGAGAGCTGTACGCGCTCGAGGACCGCTGCAGCCACGAGGAATTCGAACTGTCCTCCGGCGAATTCGACGCCTCCGCCGGCACCATCGAGTGCCTGCTGCATGGCGCGAAGTTCGACGTGCGCGATGGCCGCGCGCTGTGCGCGCCGGCCTACACGCCCGTCGCGAAGTTCCCGGTCAAGGTCGAGAACGGCGGCGTCTGGGTCCGCGACGACCGCGACTGACCTCCCCGGCGGGGTTCACCCCCCCGTATCCCCCGGTCCACAGGTTGGCGGCTTGACCCTGGTCAATGAGCCGCCACCGGCCATGCCCGAGCATCCCCCACCGGCCATGCCCGAGCATGTGCGCCACCGGCCCGCCCCGTTCCGGGGCCGGCGCCGGGCCCCATGGGCTGTCGCCTGATTGAATTTGCGAATCATTCTCATTAGTATTTGCAGGAGCAACGGTCTTTCATTCAGCCAGGCACCTCCATGACCCTCTCCCCCACCCCCCGCCCGAGCCTGCTCGCAGCCGCCCTCCTGGCCTGCCTCTCCGCACCGGCCGCCGCCGAAACGGCCCCGGACATGGCGACGAAGGAGCTCGACCGGGTGGTCGTCACCGCCACGGGCTTCGAGCAGAAGATCGTGGACGCCCCCGCGAGCATCAGCGTCATCACCCCCGAAGACCTGGCCAAACGCCCCTACATCACCCTGCTGGATGCCGTGCGCGACCTCGAGGGCGTGGACGTCGGCGAGACCCGCGACAAGACCGGCCAGGGCTCGATCTCGATCCGCGGCATGGGCCCGGACTACACCCTGATCCTCGTCAACGGCCGCCGCCAGAACAACCACGGCGACATCTACCCGAACAACTTCGGCGGCAACCAGTTCAACCACATCCCGCCGCTGGACGCGATCGAGCGGATCGAGGTGATCCGCGGCCCGATGTCCACGCTGTACGGCGCCGACGCCATGGGTGGCGTGATCAACATCATCACGAAGAAGACGCTCGACGCCTGGTCCGGCTCGTTCACCCTGGGCCACACCTTCGAGACCGACCACGCCTACGGCGACGACACCACGGCCGACGTCTACGTCACCGGCCCGGTGGTGCCCGGCAGGCTCGACCTCGCCGTGCGCGGCAGCCGCTACCGGCGCGAGGCCTCCAACCCGGTCTATCCCGCCGTGACCGATCCCGCGGGCGAGGTCCACGAGCGCGCGCTCGGCTTCGGCGGCGGCGGCAAGACCGTCGACAACACCAACACGGCCGCGGGCCTGACCCTGACCTGGACGCCGGGCGACAACCAGACGGTGACGTTCGATTACGACACCTCGCGCCAGGAGTACGACAACTCGATCCGGATCAACGACGATGGCGTCGAGGAATACCCGGTCGGCACCGTGGACAACTATGGCGCCGTGCTGCGCATCGGCAACAACGGCCGCGTCGAACCGCGCGCAGGCTACGCGCCGACCCAGGAATTCACACGCGACAGCTGGTCGCTCGCGCACGAGGGCAACTGGAACTTCGGCAACAGCTTCGTCGCGCTGTCGTACGTCTCCACCCGGAACAAGGGCCGCACCCTGCCCTTCACCGTGGCCGAGCGCCGCGAGCTGCAGCAGATCTGGAACGCCGCCTGCGCCAGCCTCGGCGGCGCCATCGGCGGCGACGGCTACTGCGCGCCGGGCGATGCGATGGGCTACCGCAACGCCAACGCGTGGAACAACCAGTCCGAGGCGAAGAAGCTGGAAGTCCTGCGCGCGCACCTGCCCGACGCCGAATACCAGCGCCTGCTTGCCTTCCTGCCGCGGCCGCCACGCCCGCTGGAAAGCGGGCAGTACACGCTCGATGCCAGGCTGGAGATTCCCCATGGCGCCGGTGGCCGCCACGTCGCCGTGGCCGGCGTCCAGGTCGTCCGCGGCGAACTGACCGACGGCGTGTTCGGCATGGAGGCGGGCAGGCCCGGTGGCGTGCAGGAGCACAACATGTGGTCGGTGTTCGCCGAGAACACCTGGGAGGTCGGCGAGCCGCTGTCGGTGACCGCCGGGCTGCGCTACGACGACCACGAGGTGTTCGGCAACCACGTCAGCCCGCGCCTGTACGGCGTCTACACCATCAACGGGCGCTGGACGGTGAAGGGCGGCGCCAGCACCGGGTTCAAGACGCCCAAGACCACCCAGCTCTACGACGGCATCGTCGGCTTCGGCGGCCAGGGCACCACCCCGATGTTCGGCAACCCGGAGCTGGAGCCGGAGACCAGCCGCAGCTACGAGCTGGCGGTGTACTGGCAGCACCCGGACGGGCATGACTTCAATGCCACCGTGTTCCACAACACCTTCGATGACAAGATCGCGTCGCAGCCCTGTGGCGCCGGGACCACGCTGCAGTGCTCGCCCACCGGCGAATACGCCGAGCTCGGTTACGCCAACAGCACGAAGACGGTGAACATCGACAAGGTGGTGATCCAGGGCGCCGAGCTGTCGGGGCACTGGCAGATCAGCGATGCCTTCGGCTTCCGCGCCAACTACACCTACACCGACAGCGAGCAGAAGAGCGGCGCCGAGGCCGGCCTGCCGTTGACCGACAGCGCGCGGCACATGGCCAACGCCACGCTGGACTGGCAGGCGTCCGACCGTGCGCGCCTGTTCCTGACCGCGGAGTCGCGCTCGAAGCGCTACCGCGGCGTGCACGCGGTCACCGGCGAGCCGCTGTACTTCCGCGACTACACCGTGCTCCACCTCGGCGGTTCGTACGCGGTAAACGACCACGTCACCGTCAACGCGCGAATCAACAACCTGCTCGACCGCGACTTCACCACCTACGCCACCGAATTCCGCGACCTCAACGGCGACGGTACCTACGAGGACGGGACCAACGAGGTCCTGTACTTCGACGACGACTACAACAACAAGGACAAGGCGCGCAGCTTCTGGCTGAGCCTCAACGTCCGGTTCTGACCCGGCGGGCCGCCGGAAATGAGAACGCTTATCGTTTGAAGGGTATACTCCGTCCCCCCCCCCCTCCTCATCCCGACCGTCACGCCGTGCCCCGGACGCAGCCCCAAGACCGCAGCATCACCGCGCAGCAGCGCCGCGGCTTCTGGCTGCGCACGCTGCACCAGTGGCACTGGATCAGCTCCGCGGTGTGCCTGGCCGGCATGCTGCTGTTCGCGGTGACCGGCATCACCCTGAACCACGCCGGCCGGATCGAGGGCAGCCCGGAGGTGACCAACCGCCGGCTGGAGCTTCCCGCGACGCTCCTGCCGGCGCTCGCCGAGGCCCCCGCGGACAGGGCCCCGCTGCCGCCCGCGGTGGCCGACTGGCTGTCCGACGCGCTGGAGGTCCAGCCCGGCACCCGCGCGGCGGAGTGGTCGGACGGCGAGGTCTACCTGTCCATGCCGGGCCCGGGGCGCGACGCATGGCTGAGCATCGACCGGGAAACCGGCGCGGTCGAGTACGAACGCACCGACCGCGGCTGGATCTCCTACCTCAACGACCTGCACAAGGGGCGCAACGCGGGACCGGCCTGGGGCTGGTTCATCGACGTGTTCGCCATCGCCTGCGTGGTGTTCACCGTCACCGGGCTGTGCCTGCTGTGCCTCCATGCACGCCAGCGGCGCATGACCTGGCCCTGGGTCGGTCTCGGCCTGCTGGTGCCGGTGCTGCTGGCGCTGATCTTCATCCATTGAACCGGAAGGCAACCGCATGCACGCACGACTGACCATCGCCATCGGCAGCCTGCTCGCCGCCTCCGCGCCCGCGCACGCCGCCGAGCTGCTCGTCGACGTCGAGATCCCGCAACTGCGCGTGGCCGAGTACCACCGTCCCTACGTCGCGATCTGGGTCGAGGACGCGGCGCAGAAGCACGTGGCCAACCTCGCGGTCTGGTACATGCAGCGCGACACCGCCGAGGGCCACGGCACCAAGTGGCTGCCCGACCTGCGCCAGTGGTGGCGCAAGTCCGGGCGCGCGCTGAAGCTGCCTGTGGACGGCGTGACCGGCCCGACCCGGCCCGCCGGCCGCCACGCCCTGCGCTTCGACGAGCGGCACCCCGAACTGTCGAAGCTGCCACCCGGCGAATACACGCTGGTGGTCGAGGCCGTGCGCGAGGTCGGCGGCCGCGAACTGCTGAAGATCCCCTTCCAGTGGCCCGCGCGCGCGGCGCAGGACGGCAGCGCGCAGGGCGACACCGAGCTGGGCACGGTCAGGCTCGCGCTGCGCCCGTGACCCGGCATGACCGATCCGCTCCCAGGAGACCCCGGATGAAACGCACTTCCCTGCTCGCCCTCGTCGCCGCCTCGCTCCTGCCGCTGGCCGCATCCGCGCACAAGCAGTGGATCGTCCCGTCGCAGGCCGTGGTCAACGGCGCGGACGTCTGGGTGACCTTCGACGCGGCCGTGTCCAACCAGCTGTTCTTCCCGGACCATGTGCCGATGCGGCTGGACAACGTCACCGCCACCGCGCCCGACGGCAGCACGGTTCCGCTGGAGAACGCCAGCATCGGCCGCTACCGGAGCACCTTCGACCTCCACCTCGTCCAGCAGGGCACCTACCGCATCGCCAACACCGGCGGCGGCCTGCTGGTGCGCTGGGACACGCCCGGGAGCCTCGCCGCGAAGGAAAAGGCCAGGGCCGAAGGCAGGCCGGTCTCCGGCCCCGGCGCGCCGCCGGAGACCCGCGGCGGCTTCCTGCGCAACGCCACGCCCGAAGACCTGGAAACGAAGGTGCCGAAGGACGCGAAGAACCTCGAGGTGATCCAGACCGCCATCCGCGTGGAGACCTTCGTCACCAACGGCGCGCCCGACGACACCGCGCTGGCGCCGACCGGCAAGGGCATCGAGCTGGTGCCGGTGACGCACCCCAACGACCTGTACGCCGGCGAGGAGGCGACCTTCCGCATCCTGGTGGACGGCCGGCCCGCCGCCGGGCTGGAGTTCGAGATCGTGCGCGGCGGCACCCGCTACCGCAACGCGCAGGAGGAGATCCACGCGACCACCGACGGCGAGGGCCTGCTGCGGGTGACCTGGCCGGAGCCGGGCATGTACTGGATCGAGGCCAGCCTGGAGGACGACAGGCCCACGATCCCGCAGGCCACCGGCCGCCGGCTGCTGTACGTGGCCACGCTGGAAGTCCTGCCGCAGTGACCGCGTCGCGGCGCCCCGGCGCCGCCGCGACATGCCCATGCCCCCGGAAACGCACGCCACCGCCGGACACGTCGTGCACAGCCTGTACGGCGAGACCATGGGCACGCGCTGGCGCGTGGACCTGTGCGCGCCGCCGCGCATGGAGCTTGCCCCGCTGCATGCCGGCGTCCAGTCGTGCCTGGACCGCGTGGTCGCGCAGATGAGCACCTTCGAGCACGGCTCCGACATCTCGCGCTTCAACCGCGCGCCGGCGGGCAGCTGGCACCGGCTGCCGCCCGAGTTCTTCACCGTGCTGTCATGCGCACTGGACATCGCGCGCGACAGCGGCGGCGCGTTCGATCCCACGGTCGGCGCGCTGGTGGCGGCCTGGGGTTTCGGCGCCGGTGCCGGCCCGCGTGCCGTGCCCGATGACGCGACGCTCGCGGCCTTGCGCGCACGCTGCGGCTGGCAGCGGCTCGAGCTCGACCGCGACGGCCGCCGCGCGCGCCAACCGGGCGGCCTGCGGCTCGACCTCTCCGCCATCGCCAAGGGCTACGCGGTGGACGGCGTCGCGGCCTGGCTGCAGGACGCCGGCGTGGCCGCGGCGCTGGTGGACGTCGGCGGCGAATTGCGTGGCTTCGGCCGCAAGCCCGACGGCACACCGTGGCGGGTACTGGTCGAGACCGGCGACGACGGCGATGACGACACGGACGGCGACCCCTGCATCCTCGCACTCGACGGCCGGGCGGTGGCCACCTCCGGCACGCGCTGGCACCGGTTCGAGGCCGATGGCCGCGAATACGCGCACACCCTCGACCCGCGCACCGGCCGCCCGGTCGCCGGCGCCTGCGCGGCGGTCACCGTCGTCGCCGGCGACGCGATGCATGCCGACGCCTGGGCCACGGCGCTGACCGTGCTCGGGGCGGACGCCGGATACGGTTTCGCACTGCGCCATGGCATCGCCGCGCGCTTCGTGCGTGCCCGCGCGCAGGACGGCGCGCCACGCGTTGTGTCCACCCCCGCCTTCGACGCCTGCCTGGCCGCATGAACGCCACGCCCGCCACCGCAGGCACCCGGCGGCGCGCCCTGCTGGCGAACACCGCCGTGCTGCTCGCGCTCGCGGCCTGTGCGCTCGTCCTGTCGTTCCTGCACGACGGCCCGTGGTGGCCCGCGGCGCCGCGTCCCCGGCAGTGGTGGATCGCCGCCGCCTGCCTGCTCGCCTGGGCCGGCCTGTGCGCGTGGTCCCTGCGCCGCTCCCGGGACGGGGAAACCCTGCCGCCCGCCGCAACCGCCGGCGGCGACGCCATCCTCGTCGCCTACGCCAGCCAGACCGGGTTCGGCCACGGGATCGCACGGCGCACGTTCGAGCTGCTGCGCGATGCCGGCGCGCCGTGCACGCTGCGCGCGCTGGGCGCCATCGACGCGCAGACGCTGCGTGACCACGGGCGCGTGCTGCTGGTAGCCAGCACCACCGGCGAGGGCGACCCGCCGGACCAGGCCCTGCCCTTCGTCGCCAGGGAAATGTCGCGCGAACCGGACCTGTCCGGCGTGCGCTATGCGGTGCTGGCGCTGGGCGACCGCGGATACGCCCGGTTCTGCGCCTTCGGCCACCGGCTCGAACAGTGGCTGCAGCACTGTGGCGCGCGCCCGCTGTTCGACCTGACCGAGGTGGACAACGGCGATCCGGCCGCGCTGCGCCACTGGCAGCACGAGGTTGCCCTGCTCGCCGGCGCGACCGACGCGCCCGACTGGGCGATGCCCGAATACGAAGCCTGGACGCTGGCCGCCCGCCGCCTGCTCAACCCGGGCAGCGCCGGCGGCGAGGCCTGGCACATCGAGCTGCGTCCGCCCGCGGGCACCACCCCCGCATGGCAGGCCGGCGATGCGCTGGAGATCGGGCCGTGCAACGCCCCGGACGCGGTCGGGGCGATGCTCGCGGCGCTGGGCCTCGATGGCGACGCGGCGGTGGAATGGCAGGGGCGCAGGGTGACGCTGCGCGAGGCGCTCTCGCGCTCGCGCCTGCCCGGGGTGGACGCCGTGCGCGGCCTGCCGCCGCAGGCGCTGGCCGGCATGCTGGAACCGCTGCCGCACCGCGAGTACACCATCGCCTCGCTGCCGCACGAGGGTGCGGCCTGGCTGCTGGTGCGCTGCATGCGCCGCCCGGACGGCACGCCGGGGCTGGGCAGCGGGTGGCTGTGCCATTACGCGGCGGAAGGCACGGCGATCGCCGCGCGCCTGCGCGCCAACCCCGGTTTCCATCCACCCGATCCCGGCCGGCCACTGGTGCTGGTCGGCAACGGCACCGGCATCGCCGGGCTGCGCGCGCTCCTGGCCGCGCGCGCGGCGGCCGGTGCGCGCCGCAACTGGCTGGTGTACGGCGAGCGCAACGCCGACCGGGACGACTTCTACCGCGACGACATCGCGCGCTGGCGGCGCGAGGGGCTGCTGGAACAGCTGGATCGCGTGTTCTCCCGCGACGGAGGGCCGCACCGCTACGTGCAGGACGCGTTGCGCGCCAGGGCCGGCCTGCTGCGCGGGTGGGTGCGCGACGGCGCCGCCGTGTACGTGTGCGGCAGCCTGCGCGGCATGGCCCCGGCGGTGGACGAGGTGCTGCGCGATGCACTCGGCGACGACGAGGTCGAGGCCATGCTCGCCGACGGGCGCTACCGCCGCGACGTCTATTGAGCTTCCTGGCGCGGACGGATCCGCACCAGCAGCGCCTCGCCGCTGCCGTCGAGCGCATGGCGCGTGCGCGTCCCGTCCGAACGCAGCAGCGCGCTGTCGCCCTGCATCAGGTCCGCATGCGAGTCCAGGCCGTGGCCGATCGCCATCCGTCCGGACAGCAGGTACACCGCCCAGGTCGTGCCGGGGTCGACGAACACCACCATCGAACCCACCAGCGGCCGGTGCCAGAGCGTGGCCTCGACCGCATCCCGCCGCCACATCAGGTTGAACGCCTCGACCCGGCCGTCGACGGGCTCGCCCGCGCATTCCCGATCCCCCGGGAAACGCAGGCGCTGGTGCGGCGGGAGCAACTCGTGCGTGGCGCCGTCGGCAAAGCGCAGGCGCAGGCCGTTGCCGGACAGCAGCACCTGCTCGCGCTCGATGCCGGGAAGCAGCGAATACGGGGCCGGAGCCTCGATCTCGGCGACCGACATCCGCCAGTCCCACTCCGGGACCTCGATGCCCTGCGCGCCCTCGAGGCGGCAGGCGCAGATCGCCCGGGTCCAGCCGGCGCCGTTCGCCCAGCGCTCGCGCCGGTACCCGTTCGCAGGGATGATGCGCACTGTGGACGGGAACGCGGCCATTCCCGAAGTGTACGCCCGACAGGAAATGCCGCCCGCACCACGCGTCGTGCGCGGTACGGGCGGCGGCTACGTCCCTGTAACGGCGATCCCTGCCGGATCCACGGGACGTCCTGCCCCTCCGTCTGCCGGATCGCGTCCCTGCGAAGCCGGCAGCGGCTGGCTCAGCGCTGCGCGGCCTTTGCCTGGGACTGGGCCGTGGCCCGGTCCCCGGCCTTCTGCGCGCCACCGGCGTTGCCACCCTTGCCCTGCGCGCTGCCGACCACGATGCGGTCCCGGTTCAGTTCCACCGTCCTCAGGCCGATGCCCTTGACCTCGGCGAGCTGCTCGGCGCTGCGGAACGGGCCGTTGGCGCGACGGTGCTCGACGATGGCCTGGGCCTTGGAGGGCCCGATGTTCACCAGGACACGCTCGAGGGTGGCGGCGTCGGCGGTGTTGATGTCGACTTTCTCCGTGGCGAGGGCGCTGCCGACGAATGCAAGCGCCAGCAGCAGCGGGGCAACGAGATTCCTGAACACGTTCATGGTTCCTCCTTGAACTTCGATCAGTTCCAGCGATGGCCGGCATCACTTCCTGCGGCGCCGGCGGAACCAGTCTCGGGGAACCACCTGTGTCCAGCGTATCGCCGTCTGCGCCGGACCGCTGCCGGAAAACAGCCCGGCCGCGTGTAGGAAAACCCCTACCCCGCAACCGGGGTAACATTTCCTTTCCCCGTTCCCGGAAAAAGCCCAATGGACGCCAGCAGGATCGACCGCTACGTCAGCGCCAGGTGGGACGACGACATCGTCCCGCAGCTCATCGAGTACATCCGCATCCCCAACAAGTCGCCGATGTTCGACGCCGACTGGGCGGCGCACGGCTACATGGACGACGCGGTCAGGCTGATGGAGACCTGGGCGAAGGCCCAGCCGGTCCCGGGCATGACGGTCGAGGTGGTGCGCCTGGAAGGCCGCACGCCGCTGATCTTCATCGACATCCCGGCGGCCAACGGTGGCAGCAACGACGACTGCGTGCTGCTGTACGGGCACCTCGACAAGCAACCGGAGATGACGGGCTGGGACGACGGCCTCGGCCCGTGGACCCCGGTGCTGCGCGGCGACCGGCTGTACGGCCGCGGCGGCGCCGACGACGGCTATGCCATCTTCGGCTCGCTGGCCGCGATCATGGCGCTGCAGGAGCAGAAGCTCCCGCACGCCCGCTGCGTGGTGTTGATCGAGGCCTGCGAGGAATCCGGCAGCTACGACCTGCCGGCCTACGTCGACCACCTCGCCGGCCGCATCGGCAAGCCCTCGCTGGTGGTGTGCCTGGACTCCGGCTGCGGCAACTACGACCAGCTGTGGTGCACCACCTCGCTGCGCGGCCTGGCCGGCGGCAACCTGACGGTGAAGGTGCTGGAGGAAGGCGTGCACTCGGGCGACGCCTCCGGCATCGTGCCCTCGAGCTTCCGCCTGCTGCGCCAGCTGCTGTCGCGGATCGAGGACGAGGAAACCGGCCGCATCCTGCTCGAGGGCCTGCACGCGGAGATCCCGCCGGAGCGCCTGGAGCAGGCGCGGCGCGCCGCCGAGGTGCTCGGCACCGCGGTGTACGACAAGTTCCCGACAAGTTCCCGATGGTGCATGGGCTGCGGCCGACGCTGGACGACCTGGCCGAGCTCGTGCTCAACCGTACCTGGCGGCCGGCGCTGTCGATCACCGGCATCGGCGGCATCCCGCCGCTGGACTCGGCCGGCAACGTGCTGCGCCCGCACACCTCGGTGAAGCTGTCGCTGCGGCTGCCGCCGACCGTGGACGGCAGGCACGCGGGCGAGCTGCTGAAGCAGGAGCTGCTGCGCGACCCGCCCAACGGCGCCCAGGTCACCCTGGAACTGGAGAAGGCCTCGTCCGGCTGGAACGCGCCGGCGATGTCGCCGTGGCTGGAGAAGGCGATCGACACCGCCAGCCGCGAGTTCTTCGGCGCGCCCGCGATGTACATGGGCGAAGGCGGCTCGATCCCGTTCATGGGCATGCTCGGCGAGAAGTTCCCCGGCGCCCAGTTCATGATCACCGGCGTGCTCGGCCCGCATTCCAACGCGCACGGGCCCAACGAGTTCCTGCACATCCCGATGGGCAAGAAGGTCACCGCCTCGGTCGCGCGCGTGATCGCCGAGCACCACCTGGCCGGCGAGCGCGGCGAGACCCGCGGTTCGGCGGTGGCCCCCGACAGCGGCACCCGCCACGGCGGCCACGGCTGCTGCTGAGCCGTCGCATCGCCCGCTCCCGCGAAAACGGCGCCCTCCGGGGGCGCCGTTTTTGCATTGCAGCAGACGTGGGACTGGCACCCACCCCCGGACAACTGCCACAGTGGGGCCTCCATTCACACAGGGGGGATCCCGCATGGAGCTGTTCGGCAGCAGCAACTGGCTCTACATCATCTTCATCGGCCTGGTCGTCGGCGTTGTCGCCCGCCTGCTCAAGCCCGGCAAGGAGAACATGGGCATCGTGCTGACGATCCTGCTCGGCATCGGCGGCGCGTTGCTCGCCGGATTCGTCGGGCAGTCCACTGGCTGGTACAAGGAAGGCCAGACGGCCGGCTTCATCGCCTCGACGATCGGCGCGATCGTGATCCTGTTCGTGGTCGGCGCACTGCGGAAGAAGCGCTGATTCCCGGAACGGCAGGCCTCAGGCCGCGGCGGCCAGCGCCGCGGCCAGTTCCCGCCATGCGGGCGGCGCGGGCCAGCCGGGTTCGAGGTTGCCTTCCAGCACGCGGCGCAGGTCGCGCCGGTCGATCTGCGGCGCCAGCCCCTGCACCAGCGCCAGGGTGTAAGCGCGCGGCACGCGGCCGCGCGGCAACACCGCCCAGGTGATGCATTCGGGGATTTCAGCGGGTGCCTGCAGCACGCGCAGGTCGCCATCGTCCCCGTCCACCGCCATCTCGGCGAGCAGCCCGGCACCGAGCCCGGCGCGCACGTAGGTCTTGATCAGGTTGGCCTCGCGCGCGGTCATCGCGATCCGCGGCGACAACCCCTGCTGCGCGAACGCGCGCCGGAGCGAGGAGTCCTCGCGCATGGACGATTCGTAGCTGATCAGCGGGTACGCGGCCAGCTCGGCCAGCGCAGGCACGCGGTCGAGCGACGCCAGCGGGTGTCCCGCCGGCACCAGCAGCAGGCGGCGCCAGCGGTACAGCGGCACCGCGAGCCCGCCCGCCGGCACCGGCCCGGCGGTGCTGACCAGTGCCAGGTCTGCGCCGGCCTGCTCCAGTTTCTGCAGGACCTCGCCGTCGGCCGCGGCCTGCAGGTCGATGTCCACCTCGGGGAAGTCGCGCTTGACCGCCGCCAGCACCGGCGGCAGGACGTAGCGCGCCTGGGTGTGGGTGGTCGCCAGCAGCAGCCGGCCGGCATGGATGCCGCGCTCGTTGGCGGCGTAGCTGCGGATGTTGGCGGCCTCGGCCAGGATCCGCCGCGCGTGCTCGAGCACCCGGCAGCCGGCCGGGGTCAGGCCCTCCAGGCTGCGCCCGCGGCGGACGAACAGTTGCAGCCCCAGCTCCTCCTCCAGTTGCCGGATCTGCTTGGAGACGCCCGGCTGGCTGGCATGCACGCGCTCGGCCGCGAGCGTGACGCTCAGGCCCGCGTCCACGATCGCGACGAAGTAACGCAGCTGGGTGAGGTTCATGGCGGGCCCCGGGCGCCGGGCGCCCGATCCATCGCTTCATCCGAATGGAACGATGTATGATCCTAGCGGCGCCCCCCGCCCGTGTCCACCGCCCCGTTCCCGCCGGCGCGGCCGTAGGCGTCCTCGTAGCGGACGATGTCGTCCTCGCCGAAGTAGCTGCCGGTCTGCACCTCGATCAGCTCCAGCACCTCGGTCCCGGGGTTCTCGAGCCGGTGCAGGGTGCCCGCGGGGATGAACGTGGACTCATCGGCCCGGAGTTCGAAGACCTCGTCGCCACGGGTGACCCGGGCCACGCCGGAGACCACGACCCAGTGCTCGGCCCGGTGGCGGTGCGACTGCAGCGACAGCCGCCCGCCGGGCCGGACCCGGATGCGCTTGACCTGGAACCGCTCGCCGGCATCGACCGCGTCGTAGCTGCCCCACGGCCGGTGCACCTGCCGGTGCCGCAGGGCGTGGCTGCGGCCTTCGGCGCGCAGGCGCTCCACCACCTCGCGGACCCGCTGCACGCGGTCGCGGCGCGCGACCAGGACCGCGTCGTCGGTGTCGGCCACCACCAGGTCCTCGACTCCCACCAGCGCCACCAGGCGGCGGGCGTGGACGTGGCAGTTGCGGCTGTCGACCACGACCACGTCGCCGTGCAGGGCGTTGCCGTCGGCATCCCGCCCGCTCTGCTCCCACAGGCTGGCCCAGGAGCCCAGGTCGCTCCAGCCCATCTCCACCGGCATCACCCGGGCCGCCGAGGTCCGCTCCATCACCGCGTAGTCGATGGATTCGGCCGGGCACGCGGCGAAGGCATCGCCCTCCATGCGCACGAAATCGCCGTCGTGCGAGACCTCGCGCATCGCCTCGCGCACCGCGGCGAGGATGTCCGGCCGGTACGCGCCCAGTTCCCCGAGGTAGCGCGAGGCGCGGAACAGGAAGATGCCGCTGTTCCAGTAGTGGCGTCCGGACGCCACGTAGCGGGCCGCGGTGTCCGCATCCGGCTTCTCGGTGAAGCGCAGCACGCCGCGCAGGCCCTCGCCCTCCGCGGCCTCGATGTAGCCGTAACCGGTCTCCGGTCCGTGCGGGCGCACGCCGAAGGTGACCAGCGCGCCCTCCGCCGCCGCGCCCGTCGCCGCCACCACCGCGTCGCGGAAAGCCCCCGGATCGCGCACCACGTGGTCCGACGGCAACACCAGCAGCAGCGGGTCGGCGCCATCGGCCATCGCCAGCAGCGCCGCCGCCGCGATCGCCGGCGCGGTGTTGCGGCCGACCGGCTCGAGCAGGATCCGCGGGTGCTCCACGCCAACCTGGCGCAGCTGCTCGCCGACCAGGAAGCGGTGCTCCTCGTTGGCCACCACCAGCGGGGCGCGGCGCGCGAGCGGCGCCACCCGCAGCCACGCCTGCTGCAGCAGGGTGGCCCCGCCGGCCAGGGCCAGGAACTGCTTGGGATGCGCCTCGCGGGACAGCGGCCACAGGCGCGTGCCCGCGCCGCCCGACAACAACACCGGCTGCAGATCCGACATCCGTGGTTCCGTTATCCAGTCCAGGCGGCAGTGTAGGCGCTGGCGCCGTCCACGCGCACCCGCCGCGCGCCGGGAGCGGATACCCTATGCGCACCCGGCATCCGCCGGCAGGAGTGCCCATGACCGGAACCGACACCCGCGAACTGCAACGCCTGGCCTGGACACGCAACGCCACCGCGAACCCGTCCCTGGGCCTGGAGCGGGCCTCGTACGACGCCGACTTCCGCACCTACTGGCGGACCACCGGCCACGAACCCAGCCTGATCGTGATGGACGCGCCGCCCGACCGCATGAACGTGCGGCCATGGCTGGCGGTCCGCGAGCTGCTGCTCTCGGGCGGCCTGCGCGTCCCGCGCGTGCTGGCGCAGGACATCGAGCAGGGCTTCCTGCTGCTGGAGGACCTCGGCCGCGAGACCTACCTGCACGTGCTCAACGACGACACCGCCGATGCCCTGTTCGAGGTGGCGCTGGCCGCCCTGGTGAAGCTGCAGGCGATCCCGGTGCCGGACGGCTTCCCCGAGTACGACGATCCCTCGCTGCTGCGCGAACTGCGGCTGTTCGACGAGTGGTTCCTCGGCGTGCACCTGGGCGTGAAGCTCGACGACGGCGAGCGCGAGCGCCTGTTCCAGGTGTACCGGCTGCTGATCGATGCCGCGCTGGCGCAGCCGCAGGTGCTGGTGCACCGCGACTACATGCCGCGCAACCTGATGCCCTGCGGTGGCGACGTCGCGATCCTGGACTTCCAGGACGCGGTCCGCGGCCCGGTCGCCTACGACCCCGCCTGCCTGTTCAAGGACGCGTTCCTGAGCTGGCCTGAGGAACGGGTGAGCGGCTGGCACGCGCGCTACCACGCGCTCGCCACCGGGGCCGGCATCCCGGTGCCGCCCATCGAGCGCTTCCGCCGCGACGTGGACCTGATCGGCGTGCACCGCCACCTCAAGGTCATGGGCATCTTCGCCCGGCTCAGGCACCGCGACAGCAAGCCGAAGTACGTGGCCGACGCGCCGCGCTTCCTCGCCTACCTCGACGGGGTACTGCCGCGCTACCCGGAACTGGCCCCGCTCGCCGGGATCCTCGACGCGCACGTCCGTCCCGCGCTGCAGGGCGAGGCCGCGGTCGCCTGAGCCGCCGCATGAAGGCACTGGTGTTCTCCGCCGGCCTGGGCGAGCGCATGCGCCCGCTCACCGAGACCACGCCCAAGCCCCTGCTGCGCGTGGCCGGCAGGCCCCTGATCGAGTGGCACCTGGTGAAGCTGGCGGCGATCGGCGTGCGCGAGGTCGTGGTCAACCTGTCGTGGCTGGCCGAACAGTTCCCCGCCACCCTTGGCGACGGCTCGCGCTTCGGCCTGCGCATCATGTACTCGCACGAAGGCCCCACCCCGCTCGAGACCGGCGGCGGCATGCTGCATGCACTGGCGCTGCTCGGCGACGGGGATCCCTTCATCGCGGTCAACGGCGACATCTGGACCGACTTCGATTTCGCGCGCCTGCCGCGCTCGCCCGCGGGCGATGCACACCTGGTGCTGGTCGACAACCCGCAGCACCATCCGGCAGGCGACTTCCACCTGCGCCCGGACGGACGGGTGCTGGCCGAGGGCGGGCCAAGGCTGACCTTCGCCGGGATCGGCGTGTACCGCCCGGAGCTGTTCCTGGGCTGGCGCGAGGCGATCGGCGACACCCCCGGCTCGCGCATGTCGCCGCCGCGCTTCCAGCTCGCGCCACTGCTGCGCGCGGCCATGCGCCGCCTCGCCGTGACCGGCGAACACCACACCGGCAGGTGGACCGACGTCGGCACCCCGCAGCGTCTGGCCGCGCTCGAGGACGAGCTGCGCGGCGGCACCTGCTGACCGCCGCCCGTCAGCCCAGCACGTCGCGCAGGAACGGTACGGTGAGCCGGCGCTGCGCGGCGAGCGAGGCACGGTCGAGCCGCTCGAACAGCGCCGCCAGCGAGGCGACGTCGCGGTCCACGCGCCGCAGCAGCCAGTCGATGGCCGCGTCGTCGAACTGCAGGCCACGCCGGCGCGCGCGCAGCCGCAGCAGCTCGCGCCTGCCCTCGTCGTCCGGCGCGTGCAACGCCACCCGCGTGCACTGCTGCAGCCGGGAGCGCAGGTCGGGCAGCACCAGCGGCAGCGCGTCCGGCCACGCCCGCGCCGAGTACACCACCGCGCGCCCGGCATCGTGCATGCGGTTGTGGAAGTCGAACAGCGCGACCTCGTCGTCGCGGTTGCCGGCCAGGGCATCCACGCCGTCCAGCGCGACCAGCGCGCATTCGTGCAGTGCCTCGAGCGCGTCGCGCAGGCGCCCGGCCGCGGCCGCGAGTGGCAGGTAGGCGGCACGGTGCCCGTGTTCCTCGGCCTCGGCGCAGCAGGCCAGCAGCAGGTGGGTCTTGCCGGTGGCCGGCGCACCGGCCACGAAGGCACCCGCGCGGCGCGGCCGCGCCGACAGTTCGCGCAGCTGCGCCACGCCCGGGGGATCGACGGCGACGTAGGTTTCGAAGCGCTGGTCCGGCGGGTAACGCAGCGCCAGCGGCAGTTGCGGCGGGAAGCTTGCCATGGCGGTTTCAGCCGTCCAGGTCGCGCCCTTCCGCCGTCGCGCCGGCGTCCGCCGGGCCGTTGCCGACGACGATCCGCGGCGTGCCGCCCGCGTACAGCCGGCTTCTCGTGTAGCGTTCGTTGGCGTAGCGCAGCAGCACGTTCGCGACCGCCGCCACCGGCAACGCGATCAGCATGCCGACGAACCCGAACAGCTGGCCGCCGGCCATGATCGCGAAGATCACCGCCACCGGGTGCAGGCCGATGCGGTCGCCGACGATGCGCGGGGTGAGCACGTAGCTCTCGATCAGCTGGCCGATGGCGAACACCACGCCCACCAGGACCAGCAGCTTCAGGTCGAAGCCCTGCGCCTGCACCAGCGCCGCAAGCAGGGCCAGCACGATGCCGGTGGCCGCGCCGAGGTAGGGCACGAAGCTGATCAGGCCCGCGACCAGACCGATCAGCAGGCCGAGCTTGAGCCCGACCAGCGACAGGCCGATGGCGTAGATCGCGCCCAGCGCCAGCATCACCGTGAACTGGCCGCGCAGGAACGCGCCCAGCACATCGTCGGCCTCGCGTGCCAGCCGGCTCACGGTGTCGATGTGGTCGCGCGGCACCAGCGCGGCCACGCGCGCGACCAGCAGGTCCCAGTCGCGCAGGAAGTAGAAGGTCAGGATCGGCACCAGCACGATGTTGGCCAGCCAGGCCAGGAACGCAAAGCCGGAACTGGACAGGTAGCCGAACAGCGTGGCGGCGATGCCGCCGGCCTGCCGCCAGTGCGTGCGCGCCAGTTCGAACAGCCGCTGCGGGTCCAGCCACGAGCTGATCTCGATGCCGGTGCGCGCCTCGACCCACGGCAGCGCGGTCCCGATGAACCAGTCGCGGTAGGCGGGCAGCGACTCGACCAGGGTCACGATCTGGCGCTCGACCATCGGCACCAGCACCAGCATGGCCAGCACCAGGACCAGGATCATCAGCACGAAGACCAGGGTGACCGCCACCGCCCTCGAGCGGCCGGCGCGCTCGAGCCGGTCCACCAGCGGGTCGCCCAGCCAGCCCAGCAGGGCGGCCAGCACGAACGGCACCAGCACCGGCCCCAGCAGCCAGACCAGCCACAGCGTGGCGAACGCCAGCAGCCCCCACTGCAGGCGCCGCAGGAAGCGGGCGATGTCCTCGGTCGGATGTCCGTTCATCATGCGGGGCAGCGCCTCCTGGTCACCGCAGTCGGTACACGGGCACGTCGCCGCCGCCCTCTTCCTGCAGCACGGCCGGATCCACGATGCGACGGAAGCCGGCCAGGCCGGTCAGCAGGTCCAGCTCGGCCTCCAGCCCGTCGGGCGTGGCGCGCACCGGGCGGATGCCCCGCACCACGGACATCCGCTGCAGGGCGGCGGACAGGCGCAGGTAGTCGGCGGCGCCGTGGATGCCGGTGAACACGATCCGCTGCACCGCCGGCTCGCCGACCGGGCTGACCTTGGCATAGCGCGCGACCAGCGCGTCGGCGGCGCCGTCGGCGCCGGTCGCCATCGCGCGGCGCGCATCGGCATGCTCCTCGGACCAGCGCGACAGCACCCGGCCGTCGTCCACGAAGATCCAGTCCGCCTTCCAGCCGCTCCCGCTGCGGTAGAGCTTGCCGATCAGCTGCATCGGCGGGCTGTAGCGCGCCGACAGCCGGGCGATGGCGCCGGTGTCGCCACGCCAGATCGCGCCGACCGCGGCCTGTTCGGCGGCGTTGCCCTGGGGCAGGCCAAGGCGGTAGCCGCGCTCGATCGCACGGCGCAGGACCGGCTGCGCGGCATTGCGCTGGGCCAGGCCGACCAGGCGCGGCCCGCGGCCGTCGTCGATCGCCAGCCACAGCACCGGCTTGGGCCGCGGCTGCGGCCAGATGGGCAGGCCCAGCGCCGCGGCGAGCGCGTCCACGTCCTCCTGGCGGAAGCGCACCACCAGCATGGTCTGGTAGCTCGGCGCGCCACCGCTGCCGACGGTCTCGTCCTGGCGGTAATCGTAGTGCTCGACGTAGGCGGCGGCGCGGCGCAGTTCCTGGCCCACGCCGGGGCGGCTGGAAACGCTGCGGTCGCCCGAGAGCTTGCCGAAGACCTGGGCCAGGGCGCGCGCGAAGCCCGCCTCCCGCTCGCTCTCGCCCTGGCTGCGCACGGGCACCTCGGCCTCGTAGGGGCTCTGCGCGACCGCGCGCTCGCCCTCGACGCGCTGCGCGAAGGCGTGCCCCGCCCACAGCGCCGCGGCCGCAAGCATTCCGGCGAGCATTCGGGCGATTGGTCGCGACACGTGCATCTGCGCATTCCTGGCCTGCGGCGGAATGCGGAAATGGTGCCACAAAGGCCGTCGGCGGCGCCTCCCGGCCGGGCGCCGCCACCGCGGCTGGTAGAATCGCGGGCCCGCCCGGCCACCGCCCAGCGCCCGTGAACACTCCCGATCCCGCCGCCCCCGGCATGACCTACCGTGACGCCGGCGTCGACATCGACGCGGGCAACGCCCTCGTCGAGCGCATCAAGCCGATGGTCCGGCGCAGCTTCCGCCCGGAGGTGATGGGCGGCCTCGGCGGCTTCGGCGCGCTGTTCGACCTGACCGGCAAGTACCGCGAGCCGGTGCTGGTCTCGGGCACCGACGGCGTCGGCACCAAGCTCAAGCTGGCCCAGCAGCTCAACCGCCACGGCACCATCGGCATCGACCTGGTGGCGATGTGCGTGAACGACGTGCTGGTGCAGGGCGCCGAGCCGCTGTTCTTCCTCGACTATTTCGCCACCGGCAGGCTCGACGTGGACACCGCGGCCGAGGTGATCGGCGGCATCGCGCGCGGCTGCGAGCTGTCCGGCTGCGCCCTGATCGGCGGCGAGACCGCCGAGATGCCGGACATGTACCCGCCGGGCGAGTACGACCTGGCCGGCTTCTGCGTGGCAGCGGTGGAGAAGTCCGAGCTGCGCGACGGCTCCACCGTGCGCGCCGGCGACGTGCTGCTCGGCATCGCTTCCAGCGGCCCGCACTCCAACGGCTACTCGCTGATCCGCCGCATCTACGACCGTGCCGGCCGCCCGGCCGACCTCGACCTCGGCGGCGTGAAGCTGGCCGACGCGCTGATGGAGCCGACCCGGCTGTACGTCAAGCCGGTGCTGGAACTGCTGCGTGGCGCGCATGGCCCGGCGATCCACGGCATGGCCCACATCACCGGTGGCGGCCTGACCGAGAACATCATCCGCGTGGTGCCGGAAGGCCTGGGGCTGGACATCGATGCATCGTCCTGGCCGCTGCCGGCCGTGTTCGACTGGCTGCAGCGCGAGGGCAACGTCGTCGCCACCGAGATGTGGCGCACGTTCAACTGCGGGATCGGCTTCGTCCTGATCGTGGATCCGCGGTCTGCGGGCGAGGTCGGGGCCGAACTGGACCGCCTCGGCCTCGCGCACTGGGCCATCGGCCAGGTCGTGCAGCCCGCCGGCGGCATGCGCGTGCGCATCGGATGAGCGGCATGGGCGGCCACCGGCGCTGCCGCCTCGCGGTGCTGGCCTCGGGCCGCGGCAGCAACCTGCAGGCGATCCTCGACGCGATCTCGGCCGGCGACCTCGACGCCGAGGTCGTTGGCGTGTTCTCCGACCGCAGCGACGCGCTGGCCCTGCAGCGCGCGCGCGGCGCCGGGATCCACGCCGAATCCCTGCGCCCGAAGGCATTCCCCTCGCGCGACGCCTTCGACGAGGCCTTCTTCGCGCGGGTGGACGCGGTCGAACCGGACTTCATCGTCTGCGCCGGCTACATGTGCATCATCGGCGCCGCCGCGGTCGAGGCGCGCACCGGGCGCATGATCAACATCCACCCTTCCCTGCTGCCCCTGTTCAAGGGCCTGCACACCCACCGCCAGGCGCTCGAGGCCGGCGCGAGCGAACACGGCGCCAGCGTGCACTTCGTCACACCCGAACTCGACGGCGGCCCCGTGATCGCCCAGGCCCGGGTGCCGGTGCTGCCGGGAGACGACCCGGACATCCTCGCGGCTCGCGTGCTCGAACGCGAACACCCGCTGCTGGTGGAGACGCTGCGCTGGCTGGCCGCCGGGCGCATCACGCTGCATGAACGGACCGTTCACGTGGACGGCACACCCCTGGGCCACCCGCTTCAGCTTGCAGCCAACAACCGCTTCGCATGATGCGCGGCATGCGATTGCTCCCTGCCGCCCTCCTGGCCGCCGCAACCCTGCTGCCCGCCCCGCCCGCCGCCGCGCTGGAACCCTTCATGGCCAGCTACGAGGCCTGGTACGGCGGCAGGCGCGCGGGCACCGCCACCATGCAGGTGACCCGTACCGACGCGGTGCCGAACGGCTGGCGGGTGGACCTGTCCATCCGCGGCAACCGCGGCTTCGCCGGGATCGTCGGGCTCAACATCGACCAGAGCACGGTGTTCGACGTGTGGGACGAGCGCTACCGCCCGATCTCGCAGAGCACCGTGCGCAGGGCGGCCGTGTTCTTCAACCGCAGGATCACCGGCACCTACGACTGGCACACCCGCACCGCACGCTGGGAGGGCGACATCAGTGAAAAGCGCCGCGCCCCCATCCCGCTGCAGGATGGCGACATGAGCGGGCTGCTGGTCAACCTGGCGACCGTCCGGGATGCCGCCCCCGGCCGCGAGCTCCGCTACCGGCTCGTGGACGGCGGCAAGGCACGCGACCATCATTACCGCGTCTCCGACCTGCCGGAAACCGTGACCGTGGACGATCTGGGCTACGAGGCCCTGCGCGTGGAACGCACCAACGGCGGCAACGACGAGACCGTGTTCTGGATCGCGGACGGCGTCCCCACTCCGGTCCGCATCCTGCAGCGAGAGAATGGCGAGGACAGCCTCGACCTGCGCCTCGTCGAGTACAGGGGAGTCGACACACAATGACGATGCAGTCCAGCCCGTCCCGTATCCGCACCCTCCTCCGCCCCGCGACCCTGGCGCTGGCCGGCATCCTGTCCGTGTTCGCCGGCCCGCTGCTGGCGCTGGAGCCGTTCAGCGCCGAATACGAGGCCCATTACATGGGCCTGCAGGCCACCGGCCGCATGACCCTGTCGCGGGAGGATGGCAACCGCTGGAAATACAGCCTCGAGGTCACGGGCGCCGGCGCACGCCTCGCCCAGAGCACGGTGTTCGAGGCCACGGGCGACGGCTGGCGCCCGCTGTCGGCCGTGGACTCGCAGCGCGGCGAGCACGGGCTGGCGGCGATGCTGGTCAAGAACCGCACGATCAACGCCACCTACGACTGGTCGCGCGGGGTGGCGACGTGGAGCGGCGACGTGCGCGAGGGCCGCGGCGGCCCGGTCCGCCTGCAGCCGGGCGACGTCGACGGCATGCTGCTCAACCTCGCGCTGGTGCGCGACTTCGCCTCCGGCCGGGAGCTGAGCTACCGGCTGGTCGAGGAGGGACGCGCGCGCCGGCAGGTGTTCCAGCCCGTGGGCACGGAGACGATCACGGTGCAGGGCCGCGAATACAAGGCCACGCGGGTCAGGCAGCAGGACGGCTCGCGCACCATCACCGCCTGGATCGTCGAAGGCCTGCCGGTGCCGGCACGCCTGCTGCAGCAGCGCAACGGCCGCGACCACATCGACCTGCGGCTGAAGTCGATCCGCTGATCCGCCATCGCCACCCCGGACGGGCCCCCGCATGTCCACGCAGCCGACGGTACGCACCTGCCTGCTCGCCCTCCTGCTCTGCCTCGCCGTCGGCCCGGTGCAGGCGGCGCTGCGGCCATTCACGGCCAACTACTCCGCGAAATACAAGGGCATCCCGGCCGACGCGGTGATGGTGCTGTCGCCGCGTGGCAGCCAGTGGAGCCTGGCGCTGAGCGTCAACAACCTCGCCGCGTCCATGAGCCAGGCCACCCTTTTCACCGAGGCGCGCGGCTACTACATGCCGCTGGGCGGCAGCGACATCACCAGCTACCTCGGCCGGCGCCGGACGGTCCCGGCGCGCTTCGACTGGCGCGCGAGGCAGGCGACCTGGGCCGGCGATGCCAGGCCCTCGCGGCGCGGCCCGGTCCAGATCCGGGCCGGCGACCTCGACAGCCTGCTGCTGATGCTGGCGCTGGTGCGTGATGTCCCCGCGGGCAAGCCGCTCGACTACCGGGTCATCGAGAACGGCAAGGCGCGGCCGATGTCATTCCGGCGCGCCGGGACCGGGGCCATCGCCATCGGCGGGCGCACGGTGCAGGCGACCCGGGTGGTCACGGCCTCGGGCGGCAAGAGCACCAGCGTGTGGGTCGCAGCCGGGATTCCGGTGCCGCTGCGGATCGTCCAGTCCGAAGGCGGCAACGAAACGGTCAGTCTGCACCTGGCCTCGTGGCGCTGACCCCGCCGGGCGGCGGAAGCACTGTCACTGCGCGGCGCCGGGCCTGACCTCGGTGCGGCAGTCCACACGGAACGGATTGGCGCGGTCGCCCAGCCACGCGTAGCGGCGGCAGGTGCGCTGGCCTTCGACCGTCCCGTCCACCACCACCAGGGTGTAGCCCTGCAGGATCTCGAGCCGGGTGACCCGGCCGTCGTGGTTCCAGTCCATCTCGGCAGGCCGGGTTCCCGAAAACCCGGCCACGCCAAGCCAGCCCAGTACCGCCATCAGCAGCAGGACCGTGGCCATGGTGGCCAGCAGGGCCTTGCGCCGCGGTGACAGCCGGCCTGGTGCCCGCATCATGCGTCGATCCTCCGGATCCGCGCGCCCAGCCCCGACAGCTTCTGCTCGATGCGCTCGTAGCCGCGGTCGAGGTGGTAGATGCGATCGATCACGGTCTCGCCCTCGGCCACCAGCCCGGCCAGGATCAGCGAGGCCGAGGCGCGCAGGTCGGTCGCCATCACCGGCGCGCCGGTCAGCCGCTCCACGCCGCGCACGGTGGCGCGCGGGCCGTCGATGCGGATGTCGGCACCGAGCCGCATCAGCTCGTTCACGTGCATGAAGCGGTTCTCGAAGATGGTCTCGTCGATGATGCCGGTGCCCTCGGCGATGCAGTTCATCGCCATGAACTGCGCCTGCATGTCGGTCGGGAAGCCCGGGTACGGCGCGGTCACGATGTCCACCGCGCGCGGCCTGCGCCCGCGCATGTCCACCGCGATCCGGTCGCCTTCGGCGCGCACGTCGGCACCGGCCTCGGACAGCTTGGCGAGCACCGCCTCCAGCGTGTCCGGGCGCGCCCGCGTGGCGACCACATGGCCGCCGGTCATCACCCCGGCGACGAGGAAGGTGCCGGTCTCGATGCGGTCCGAGATGACCTGGTATCGCGCGCCATGCAGCCGGTCCACGCCACGCACGACGATGCGCGGCGTGCCGGCGCCCTCGATGTCGGCGCCCATCGCGACCAGGCAGGTGGCCAGGTCCACGATCTCCGGCTCGCGCGCGGCGTTGTCGATCACGGTGGTGCCCCCGGCCAGCGCCGCCGCCATCAGCATGTTCTCGGTGGCACCGACGCTGACCATCGGGAACTCGAACCGGCCGCCGCGCAGCCGGCGCGCCTTCGCCTTGATGTAGCCGTGCTCGACCGTGATCTCGGCGCCGAGCGCCTCGAGCGCCTTGATGTGCAGGTCCACGGGGCGCGAGCCGATCGCGCAGCCGCCCGGCAGCGATACCTCCGCCGCGCCATGCCGGGCCAGCAGCGGCCCGAGCACCAGCACCGACGCGCGCATGGTGCGCACGAGGTCGTAGGGAGCGAGCAGGCTGTCCACGGTGCGCGGGTCGACCCGGACCACCCCGGCCTCGAAGTCGTGGCCGATGCCCGCGCCGAGCCCGCCCAGCAGGCGCGCCGTGGTCCGCACGTCCTGCAGGTGCGGGACATTGCCGACCTCCACCGGCTCATCGGCCAGCAGGGTCGCGCACAGGATGGGCAGCACCGCGTTCTTGGCGCCGGAAATGCGGACCTCGCCTTCCAGCGGCACGCCCCCGGTCACCACGATCTTCTGCATCAGCCGCGCTCCTGCTGGCGGGCGTGTTCGTCCGGGGTCAGCGTCTTCAGGGCCAGGGCGTGGATCTCGCCCCCCATGCGGTCGCCGAGCGTGGCGTAGACCATCCGGTGCCGGGCCAGGGGCGGCCTGCCGGCGAACGCTTCCGAGACCACCACGGCCTCGAAGTGCACGCCGTCATCGCCCCGCACCTCGACCCGGGCGCCGGGCAGACCCTGTTCGATCAGTTGGCGGATGGTGTTCGCGTCCAAGGGATGTCCTGCTGAAGGGCGCATGAGTCCCGGTGCCGGCGGAACCGCGGTTCCCGGACACCCGGCGCCGGGGAGCGCCTAGAATGGACGGAATAGCCTAACGGAAAGCCCTCCACCCGGGTATGGCCAAGACCGCGACCTCCTCCGTTCCGGATCCGGCGGCGTTCGCCGACACCGGCCGCCGCGTCTTCGCGATCGAGACACGGGCGCTGCAGACCGTGGCCGGCCGCATCGACGGCGCATTCAGCGATGCCTGCCGGCACATCCTCGCGTGCCGTGGCCGGGTGGTCTGCACCGGCATGGGCAAGTCCGGCCACATCGCCCGCAAGATCGCCGCGACCCTGGCCTCCACCGGGACGCCCGCGTTCTACGTGCATCCGGGCGAGGCCGGCCACGGCGACCTGGGCATGATCACCGACGCCGACGTGGTGCTGGCGCTGTCGTACTCGGGCGAGTCCGACGAGATCCTGATGCTGCTGCCCGTGCTCAAGCGCCAGGGCAACGTGCTGATCGCGATGACCGGCCGCGCGCAGTCCACGCTCGCGCGCGCGGCGGACGTGCACCTCGACGTCAGCGTCCCGGAGGAAGCCTGCCCGCTGCACCTGGCGCCCACCTCGAGCACCACCGCCTCGCTGGCGATGGGCGATGCGCTCGCGGTCGCGCTGCTGGAGGCGCGTGGATTCACCGCCGACGACTTCGCGCGATCGCACCCGGCCGGCGCGCTCGGACGCCGCCTGCTGCTGCACATCTCCGACGTGATGCACAGCGGCGAGGACATCCCCGCCGTGCGCGAGGACGCCACCCTCGGCGAGGCGCTGATCGAGATGAGCCGCAAGCGCCTGGGCATGACCGCGGTGGTGGGTGGCGACGGTACCCTGCTGGGCATCTACACCGACGGCGACCTGCGCCGCACGCTGTCGCGCCCCGGCCTCGACGTGCACACGGTGCGGATCAGCGAGGTGATGACCCGCGATCCGGTCACCATCGGCGCCGACGCGCTCGCCAGCGAGGCCGCCCGGCTGATGGAGACGCGCAAGGTCAACGCGCTGCCGGTGATCGACGCGCAACGGCGCGTGGTCGGCGCGCTCAACATCCACGACCTGCTGCGGGCGCGGGTGGTATGACCGGCGTGCACACCATGTTCGCGGATGTCGCGGCCGACGTCCTCGCCCGCGCGGCGAAGGTGCGCCTGGCCTGCTTCGACGTGGACGGCACGCTCACCGACGGCCGCCTGTGGTTCGACGCCGACCACGTGGAAACCAAGGCCTTCCACGTGCTCGACGGCCAGGGCCTGGTGCTGTTGCGCCGCGCCGGCATCGCCACAGCGTTCGTCACCGCGCGCGAGAGCCGGGTCGCGCGGAACCGCGCGCAGGAACTGGGCGCCGAAGGCCATGCCGGCGTGAAGGACAAGCTGGCCTGCGTGGAGGAAATCCGCGCGCGCCTGGGCCTTGCCATGGACGAGGTCGCGTTCATGGGCGACGACATCGCCGACCTCGGGGTGCTGCGCAGGGTCGGCTTCGCCGCGGCACCGGCGAACGCGCACCCCTGGATCCGCGGCGAGGTGCACTGGATCGCGCGGGCACGCGGCGGCGAGGGCGCGGCCCGCGAGTTCTGCGACCTGGTACTGCACGCGCAGGGCAAGGTCGGGGCGCTGCTCGGCCCCGGGAGGCAGGCATGAATTGGCGCACCCTGCTCGCGGTGGTGCTGCTCGCCGGCGCGGCCATCACCGGGTGGTCGGCCTGGCGGCAGGCGCAGGACGGGGAGGCCGGGGAGATCGACCTGTCGCGCTCCGACTACGTGCTGCGCGACTTCGAACTGGTCACCCTCGATTCCGAGGGCAGGGAATCCTTCTCGCTGCGGGCACCGGAACTGCGGCAGACGCCGGACGCGCGCACCCTGGAACTGACCACCCCCCTGTTCCTGATGCCCGACCGCCACGGCAGCCACTGGGAAGTCAGCTCGGAGACCGGCTGGATCAACGAAAAAAGCGACGAGATCCGGTTGCGCGGCAACGTGGTCGCGCGCAGTCCCGATGGCGCCGCCCGCACCACGATCCTGAACACCACGGAAATGGACGTGTTCCCGCAGAAGGACCTGGCCGTTTCCTCCGCTCCGGTCACCATCACCAGCCCCGGCTCTACAATGCGGGGCACGGGCATGCGCGCCCACCTCGCCGACAAGCGCATCCTCCTCCTGTCCAAGGTGCAGCTGAGCCATGAACCGAACCGCCGCTAGCCTGGTCCTGGCCACCCTTGCGGTCCTGGCCCACGACGCCATGGCCAGGAGCTCGGACCGCAACCAGAAGATCAACGCCGAGGCCGACAGCAGCGACTGCCGCATGGTCGATGGCGCGCCCTGCCTGCTGAAGGGCAACGTGCGCATCACCCAGGGCACGCTGGACATCCGCGCCGCGGAAGCGGACTTCACCATCCGCGACGGCGAGATCCGCATGGTCAAGCTCACCGGCTCGCCCGCGCACATGAGCCAGGAGAACGATTCCGGCGGCCGCATCAACGCGACCGCCAACCGGATCGACTACGACCGCGCCACCGACACCATCGTGCTCACCGGCAACGCCATGGTGCAGCAGCCCGGACAGGGCAGCATCTCCAGCGAGCGCGTGGTCTACAACATGAGCACCGGGCAGGTGCAGGGCGGCGGCAACGGCGGGCGCGTGCGGCTGATCTTCGAACCGCGCGCCAACAGGTCCGGGACCACCCCTCCCGGCAACGGGGACAACTGATGCTGGTCGCCGAAGGACTGCGCAAGCGTTACCGGCAGCGCGAGGTCGTCCGTGACTTCGGGCTGACCCTGGACGCAGGCGAGGTGGTCGGCCTGCTCGGACCCAATGGCGCCGGCAAGACCACCTGCTTCTACATGATCGTCGGCCTGGTGGCGGCGGACGCCGGCAGGATCGTGCTCGACGGCCGCGACATCACCGGCGAGCCCATGCACGTGCGCGCCAGGCTGGGCGTCGGCTACCTGCCGCAGGAACCCTCGGTGTTCCGCAGGCTGAGCGTGGCCGACAACATCATGCTGGTCCTGGAGACGCGCGAGGACCTCGACCGCAACGGCCGGCTGCGGGAACTGGAGAGCCTGCTCGACGAGCTGCAGGTCTCCCACGTTGCCAACCAGATCGGGGCCAGCCTGTCGGGCGGCGAACGGCGCCGGGTCGAGATCGCCCGGGCGCTGGCCGCCCGCCCCCGGCTGATGCTGCTGGACGAGCCCTTCGCGGGGGTGGACCCCATTTCGGTGGGGGAAATCCAGCGCATCGTCGAGCACCTCAAGCTCCGCGGGATCGGGGTCCTGATCACGGATCACAACGTCCGCGAGACGTTGGGCATTTGCGACAGGGCGTATATTCTCAACGAGGGTGGCGTCCTGGCGCAGGGGGCGCCGGACGCGCTGCTCGCCAACCCGGACGTGCGTCGTGTCTATCTTGGGGAGTCCTTCCGGCTGTAAACACCCGGCATCCCGCCTGTTCCAGGAAGGGAACCGATGAAGCCCCGCCTGCAGGCATCGCTGGGGCAACACCTGGTCCTGACGCCACAGCTGCGCCAGGCCCTGCACCTGCTGCAACTGCCGGCCCAGGAGCTCGAGGCCGAGATCATGGCGGCCGTGGAGAGCAACCCCCTGCTCGACTGGGCCGAGGACGAGCCGTTGTCGGCGCCACCATCCCAGGCCCGGGATGGCGGCGGAGACGACGGCCCGGAACCGGCCGCCGACGATGCGGGCACGGCCGGCTGGGAGGACGGGGAAGGCTGGTACGACCCGGACCCCGGGCAGCGCCTGGCCAAGGCCGAATCCCTGCACGACCACCTGTCCTGGCAGCTGCACCTGGGCCACCTGTCCCCGCGCGACCGCATGATCGCGGCGGCGATCGTGGACGCGATCGACGACGACGGCTACCTGCGCGAGCCGCTGGAAGCCATCGCCGAGGCCCTGCGGCCCGAGATCGAGGCCGGACTGGACGAGATCCAGGCGGTGCTGCACCAGGTACAGCGCCTCGACCCGCCCGGGGTGGGTGCCCGCGGCCTCGGCGAGTGCCTGCGGCTGCAGCTGGAGGCCCTGCCCGCGGACACCCCCGGCCTGCAGGCCGCCATGGCCGCGGCCACATCCCTGATCGACCGGTTGCCGAAGCTGGGGACCGCCGGCCTGGCCGAGGCCCTCCCCTGCCCGATGGCCGAGGCCGAGGCCGCGCTGCGGCTGCTGCGCTCGCTCAACCCCCGCCCAGGCGCGCGCTATGGCGACCTCCCCAGCGAGCACTACGTCGTCCCCGACTGCGTGATCACCCGGCGCAACGGCCTGTGGAGGGTCTCGCTGGCCGGCAACCTGCATTCGCGGCTCACCATCCACCGCGCCTACGAGCGCATGATCCAGCACGCCTCGGGCGAGGACGCGAACTACCTGCGCGGCTGCCTGCAGGAGGCACGCTGGCTGCTGAAGAACCTCGAGGCCCGCAACGAAACCCTGCTGAAGGTGGTCAGGTGCCTGGTCCGGCAGCAGTCGGGCTTCCTCGAGTTCGGTGCGCGTGCCCTGCGCCCGCTGACCCTGCGCGAAGTCGCCGCCGAGATCGGCGTGCACGAGTCCACGGTCTCGCGCGCGATCGCCCGCAAGTACGTGCACACGCCACGCGGCACGATCGCGCTGCGCGACTTCTTCGCCTCCGGGATCGAGACCGGCGGCGGCGGCGGCGCCTCCAGCGTCGCCATCCAGCAGATGATCCGCAGCCTGATCGAGGCCGAGGACCCCCGCAAGCCCCTGTCCGACGCCCGCCTGGCCGAAATGCTCCAGGCCGCCGGCATCCCCGTGGCCCGCCGCACCGTGGCCAAGTACCGGGAGGCCATGAACATCGCCTCCTCGCACGAGCGGGTGCGCATCGGCTGAACGCCCGTGGGGCCCCGGGCCGGTCGCGCCCCGCCTCCCCCTGGGTTAACCTGTTCCTGACAAACGCGCATGCGGTTTGCGCGATGCTGCAGGCTCGCCGAAGGAGGTTCCGATGCAACTCGACATCCACGGACAGCAGATCGAAGTGACGCCCGCGCTGCGCGACTATGTCAGCACCCGCTTCCAGCGGCTTGCGCGGCACTACGAACATCCCTTCGAGGTCCGCGTGCAGCTCGGCCTCGACAAGCCGAACCACAGGGCCGAGGCCACGGTCACCCTGCCCGGCAAGACCCTCCACGCAGACGCTTCCGCCGTGGACATGTACGCCGCGATCGACCTGCTCGCCGACAAGCTCGACCGCCTCCTGGTCAAGCACCGCAAGAAGCTGGTCGACCACCATCGCGGCGGGAACCCGGTCCGCGATGGCAGTTTCGGCTGAAAGCCCCGCGCAAGTCCCATGCACTGGAGCCACCTGCTCGCCGCGGACCGGATCGTGCTGCTGGTCGACCCGGTGGACTCCCGTCATGTGCTCGACGCCGCGGCGCGGCTGCTCGGCGCCAACGCGCCGGAGCTGACGCCCGCCATCGCCGCGGCACTGCGCGCGCGCGAGGAGATGGCCAGCACCGCGATCGGACGCGGCGTCGCCATCCCGCACGCGCGCGGGCCGGCGTTCAAGGAAGCCCGCGGCGCCTTCCTGCGCCTGTCCTACCCGGTGGACTTCCGTGCCCACGACGGGCAGCCGGTGGACCTGGTCTTCGCCATGTGCGCGCCCGACGACCAGCCGGAGGTGCACCTGGAGCACCTGGCCGCCATCGCCGCGCGGTTCTCCGATCCGGAATTCCTCGAAACCCTGCGCCGGGCCCCCGACCTGACGGCCCTCCGCGCCGCGCTGCTCGGGCCCGGCTGTCGCCCCGCACCCGTCCCATGAACGCCAGCATCACCGCCCGCGAACTGTTCGAGCAGCAGCACGAGCGCCTCGGCCTGCGCTGGGTGGCCGGGCAGGAGGGCGCCTCGCGCGTGCTCGAGTCCGTCGAAACGGTGGCCCGGCGCCCCTCGCTCGCCGGCTACCTCAACATCATCTATCCCAACAAGGTGCAGATCCTCGGCACCGAGGAACTGGCCTGGCTGGACGGACTGGACTCGCGACTGCGCTGGGAGACGATCCAGCGGATCATGCAGTACCGGCCGCTGGCCATGGTGATCAGCAAGAACCAGTCCTGCCCGGAGGACCTGCGCGAGGCCGCGGAAGAGACGCAGACCCCGCTGTGGGTCTCTCCCCGGCGCGGGCACGAGCTGCTCAACCACCTGCAGTACCACCTGGCACGCGCGCTGGCACCGCGGGTCACGCTGCATGGCGTGTTCATGGAGATCTACTCGATCGGCGTGCTGATCACCGGCGAGTCGGGCACGGGCAAGAGCGAGCTGGCGCTGGAACTGATCACCCGCGGGCACCGGCTGGTCGCCGACGACGCGCCGGAATTCGCCCAGATCGCGCCGGACGTGCTCGACGGTTCCTGCCCCGAGCTCCTGCAGGACCTGCTCGAGCTGCGCGGCCTGGGCGTGCTCAACATCCGCCAGATGTTCGGCGACACCGCGGTCAAGCGGAACAAGTACCTGCGCCTGATCGTGCACCTGAGCCGGCCCGGCTCCGAGCCGCAGCGCAACGACGACGGCATGCTGCGGCTGACCGGTGACCTCGGCTATCGCAGGGTGCTCGACCTCGACGTGCCGATGATCACCCTGCCGGTGATGCCCGGCCGCAACCTGGCGGTGCTGACCGAAGCGGCCACCCGCGCCCACATCCTGCGCTCCAAGGGCGTGGATCCGGCCGCGGCGTTCCTGGCCCGGCACTCCCACTTCCTCGAACGCAGCAGCAACACGCCATGACCGACGATCCATCCCCGCAGGTACAGGCCCTCTTCATCGTCACCGGCATGTCCGGCGGCGGCAAGAGCGTCGCGCTCCACACCTTCGAGGACCTCGACTTCTACTGCGTGGACAACCTGCCGGCGGAGCTGCTGCCCGACTTCGTGCGCACCGCCACCCATTCGCTGCGCTCGGTGCAGAAGCTCGCCGTCGGCATCGACATGCGCAACCGCGGCGACCTGGCGAGCATACCCGAATGGCTGTCTGCGGTCGGCGGCATGGGCTTCGACCCGAGGCTGGTGTTCTTCGACGCCAGCGACGAGGTACTGATCAAGCGCTACGCGGAGACCCGCCGCCGGCACCCGCTCAGCCACCTCGGGCTGCCGCTGGCCGACGCGATCTCCCTGGAACGGCAGGCGCTCAAGCCGCTGCGCACGCTGGCCGACGTGGTGATCGACACCAGCGAGCTCAACGTCCACCAGCTGCGCCGCCGGGTGATCACCGAGCTGGGCCTGGGCATGGACCCGTCGCCGTCGCTGCTGTTCGAGTCCTTCGCCTACCGCAAGGGCGTCCCCGCCGACGCGGACTTCGTGTTCGACGCGCGCGCCCTGCCCAACCCGCACTGGGACTCGCGGCTGCGCCCGCTCTCGGGACGCGACGCCCCGGTCCAGGAGTACTTCGGGCAGCGCCCGGAAGTCGGCGAGTTCGTGCGCCAGGTCGCGGAATTCCTCGACGCATGGCTGCCTCGGCTGTGGAGCGACTCGACCCGCAGCTACGTCACCGTCGCCTTCGGCTGCACCGGCGGCCGCCACCGCTCGGTCTACCTGGCCGAGATGCTGGCCGAGCACGCCCGCCGGCGCGGCTGGGGGGAAGTGGCCACCTACCACCGGGAGCTGGACTGATTCACGGCCGGGATACACCGTCCAGCCCCCCCGCTATCGTGGAATCACCGCCGTCTGTTAAGTTGACGGCATGGCCGTCGGCATCCTCCTCGTCACCCACCCCGGCATCGGCAGCGCGCTGCTGGCGACGGCCTCGACCCTGCTCAACGGCAACCTGCCGCTGCGCGCCGAGGCCTTCGAAGTGCCGTACGACGGCGACCCGGACGCCCTGCTGCCGCAGGCCAGCGCGGCGATGCGCCGGGTCGACGGCGGCGACGGGGTGCTGATCCTGACCGACCTGTACGGCGCCACCCCCAGCAACCTCGCCGCCCGGCTGGCGCGGCTGGGGACCCCGGCGCGGCGGGTGTCGGCCCTCAGCCTGCCGATGCTGATGCGGGTGATGAATTATCCTGAGCTGGCGCTGGACGAACTGCCCGCCGTCGCCTCCGCCGGAGCCCGCAACGGCGTGATTTTCGACGATGCCTGACAACCAGAGGCACACACGACCCAGGGACCCCTGATGCTGGAACGCGAACTGCTCGTCGCCAACAAGCTCGGACTGCATGCCCGCGCCACCGCGAAGCTGGTGCAGCTGCTGTCCGGCTTCCGCTCCAGCGCGACCCTGATCGCCAAGGGCCGCGAGGTGAACGCGAAGAGCATCATGGGCGTCATGCTGCTCGCGGCCGGCCACGGCACGAAGGTGGTGCTGCGGCTCGAGGGCGAGGACGAGGCCGAGGCGATGGAGGCCGCCACCGCGCTCTTCGAGCGCAAGTTCGACGAGGAAAGCTGATGCGGAAGGCGCTGGCCGGGCACGGCGCCTCGCGCGGCAGCGCCCTGGGCCGGGCCCGCGTCCGCCAGCCGCACGCGCTGGAGGTCGCCGAGGAACGCATCCCCGCCGGACAGGTCGAGGTCGAGCTGTCGCGCCTGCACGAGGCGATCGACGAGGTCCGTGCCGAGATGCGCGAGCTGCGCTCCCGCCTGCACGGCGCGCTGGCGCACGAGGTCGGCGAGTTCCTCGACATGCACGCGCTGCTGCTCGACGACCCCGAGCTGCTGCACGGGCTGGACGAGCTGGTGCGCACCGCCCGCTACAGCGCCGACTACGCCCTGCGCCTGCAGCGCGACCGGCTGGCGGCGGTGTTCTCGGACATGGACGACGCCTACATCCGCAGCCGGATCGAGGACATCGACCACGTCATCGGCCGGATCCACGCCGCGCTCCACAAGCACCAGGCCGAGCTGCAGGGCGTGGCCGGCGAGATCCTGGTCACCGACAGCGTCGCGCCCTCGGAGCTGGCGCAGCTGCAGTCGCAGGGCGTGGTGGCGGTGGTCACCGCCGGCGGCAGCGCGCTGTCGCACAGCGCCATCCTCGCCCGCAGCCTGCACCTGCCGCTGGTGGTTGGCGCTCCGCAGGCGCTGCAACTGGTCAACGACGGCGACGTGCTGCTGGTCGACGGCGGCAGCGGCGAGATCGTCATCGAGCCGGACGCCAGCGACCTGCGCGCCTACCGCGAGCGCCTGCGCGAGGAGAAGCGGGAGCGCAAGCAGCTGCACCGCCTGCGCCGCGAACCCTCGCGCACCCTGGACGGGGTGGACATCCGGCTGTGGGCCAATGCCGAGTCGCGCGAGGACGTGGCCGAGGCCCATGCCCTCGGCGCCGCCGGCGTCGGCCTGTACCGCACCGAGTTCCTGTTCCTGCAACGCGAGGAGCTGCCGGACGAAGAGGAACAGTTCCGCGCCTACCGCGACGTGATCCTCGGCATGACCGGCCGGGCGATCACCATCCGCACGCTCGACATCGGCGCCGACAAGGCCGACCGGACCGGGCTGGCGCTGAAGGGCGAACCGAACCCGGCGCTGGGCGTGCGCGGCGTCCGCCTGTCGCTGTCCAAGCCGGGGCTGTTCCGTACCCAGCTGCGCGCGATCCTGCGCGCTTCCGGCTACGGCCCGGTGCGGATCCTGGTGCCGATGGTCACGACCCGCGGCGAGCTGCTGCAGGTCCGGGCGATGGCCGGCGAACTGGCGCGGGAACTGCGCGGGGAAGGCCATGCCGTCGCCGACCGGATCACGATCGGCGCGATGATCGAAGTGCCGGCCGCAGCCATCGCGCTGTCCTCGTTCATCGACGTGGTCGATTTCGTCTCCATCGGCACCAACGACCTGATCCAGTACGTGCTCGCCGCCGACCGCGGAAACGACGCCCTCGCCGAGCTCTACTCGCCGCTGCATCCGGCCATGCTCCGGCTGCTGCACGACGTGATCCGGACCGCACGCAGGCACGGCAGGCCGGTGGCGGTCTGCGGCGAGATGGCCGGCGACGCCACGCTCACCCCGCTGCTGCTGGCGCTCGGCCTGGAGGAGTTCAGCCTGCACCCCGGCACGCTGCTCGAGGTGCGCCGCGTGATCCGCGACAGCGACCTGTCCCGCCTGCGGGCGAAGGCGCCTGCACTGCTGCGCGCGCGCGACCGGGACGGCATCGCGCGCTGGCTGGCCAGGGTCCATGCCCGCACGTGAGGCTTCGCGGGCCCTGTCCCGCACGGAGGCGGGATGATCCGCGCGCACGGCAACGCCACCTGTCCATCCTCCGCGTCCCGCGCGATAATGTGCGCATGAACGCCTGATCCGGCGCGCCCGTTCCCACGCGGCCCGCCATCCCGACAACCCGGAGCCGCGCATGGCCGAAGCCGTCCGCCACGACAAGACCGCGCGCCAGCTGCGCCTGCTCTCGGATGCACTCGACAGCGGCCGACTCGGCCCCGTGCGCCGTCTCGTCAACACCCTGGCGCCGGCCGAGATCGCCAACCTGCTCGAGTCGCTGCCGCCGGACAAGCGCGTGGTGGTGTGGGGCCTGGTCGACCCCGAGGTCGACGGCGAGGTGCTGGTCCACGTCGGCGATGAAGTGCGCGAAAGCCTGATCGCGGACATGGACCAGGACGAGCTGGTCGCCGCGGTCGAGGACCTGGACATCGACGACCTGGCCGACCTGCTCGAGGACCTGCCCGATGCGGTGATCGAGCAGCTCCTGCAGTCGATGGACCGCGAGAACCGCGAGCGCCTCGAGCAGGTACTGTCCTATCCCGAGGGCACCGCGGGCCGCCTGATGAACCCGGACGTGGTGACGGTCCGCGCCGACACCACCGTGGACGTCGTCCTGCGCTTCCTGCGCCTGCGCGGCGAGCTGCCCGAGAACACCGACCATCTGTACGTGGTCAACCGCCGCAACCAGCTGATCGGCTGGGTCGCGCTGCAGGACCTGGTCACCCACGAGCCGAACACGCCGATCAACAAGCTGATCGACGACGAGCTCGAGTCGATCCACGTCAACGAATCCGCCGAGCAGGTCGCGCGCCTGTTCTCGGACAACGACTGGGTGTCGGCGCCGGTGGTGGACGACCACAACGTGCTGCTCGGCCGCATCACGATCGACGACGTGGTCGACATCATCCGCGAGCAGGCCGAGCACCAGGCCCTGGGCGCCGCCGGCCTGGACGAGGACGAGGACCTGTTCTCGCCGATCCGGCGCGCGGTGCGCGGCCGCGCGGTGTGGCTGGGCGTCAACCTGGCCACCGCGTTCATGGCGGCATTCGTGATCGGCCGCTTCGAGGCGACCATCGAGAAGGTGGTGGCGCTTGCCGTGCTGATGCCGATCGTCGCCGGCATCGGCGGCAACGCCGCCGTGCAGGTGCTGACGCTGATGGTGCGCGGCCTGGCGCTCGGCCAGGTCGGCGCCAGCAACGCCGGCATCCTGCTGTGGAAGGAGTTGCGCGTGGCGCTGATCAACGGCCTGCTGATCGGCGCCCTGGTCGGTCTGGTGGCGCTGCTGTGGTTCCACGACTGGGTGCTGTCGCTGGTGATCGCCGCGGCGATGGTCATCAACTTCTGCTCGGCGGCACTGGCCGGCGTGCTGCTGCCGCTGCTGCTCAAGCGCATGCACATCGACCCGGCCGTGGCCGGCACGGTGGTGGTCACCGCCGTCACCGACGTGATGGGCTTCTTCAGCTTCCTCGGCCTGGCCACCGTGGTGCTGCTGCGCTAGAGGCGATGGAGGTGGAGCCATGCGCCTGTTGGCAATGCTGTTCCCGGGAGTCCTGGCGATGACCGCCGCGTGCGCCATCGCGGGGGAACCTCCCGCCGCGGGCGGGTTCGTCGAGCGCGAACTCGCCGCAGGCGGCACGGTGTACCGCTACCAGGTGTACGTCCCGGCGCCTGGCACGGTGGAAGGCAGGCCGCCGGTGATCCTGTTCCTGCACGGCTCGGGCGAGCGCGGGCGCGACAACCGGCTGCAGCTCGAGGTCGGCCTGGGACCGGTGGTGCGCGCCAGGGGCGGCGGCTTCCCCGCGATCGTGGTGTTCCCGCAGGCCCCCGGGGGCAGCGAGTGGAACCAGCTGGCGGACGTGGTGTTCGCGCAGCTCGATGCCGTCGTGTCCGAGTTCGGCGGCGACCCCGGCCGCATCTACCTCACCGGGCTGTCCATGGGCGGCTACGGCACCTGGGACCTCGCCCTGCGCGCTCCGGACCGCTTCGCCGCGCTGGTCCCGGTCTGCGGCGGCCTGGTGCACCCGGGCCGTCCCTCGATGTCGGTGCGCGGCCTGGAAGGGGAAGCCGACCCCTACGCGGCGGTCGCGCGGCGCCTGCGCCATGTCCCGGTCTGGATCTTCCACGGTGCGCGGGACGAGCTCGTCCCGGCGGAATACTCGCGCCGCCTGCATGCCGCTTTCGAAGCGGCCGGCGCCACCGGTGCCCACTACACCGAGTTCCCGGATGCGGGCCACAACAGCTGGGACCCGGCCTACGCCCTGCCGGAACTGTGGAACTGGCTGTTCGCGCAGCGCCGCCGCTGAGCCCGGCGCGGGAGGTCAGCCCAGCAGCGCCTCCAGCACCGCCATCCGCACCGCCACGCCGTTGGCCACCTGGCGCAGGATCAGTGACTGTGGTCCGTCCGCGACCTCGTCGGTGATCTCCACGCCGCGGTTCAGCGGCCCCGGGTGCAACACCACCGCGCCGGGAGCCGCGCGGCGCAGGCGCGCCGCGGTCAGTCCGTAGTCGCGGTGGTAGTCGGCGAGCGAGGGCACCAGGCCCTCGGCCATGCGCTCACGCTGCAGGCGCAGCATCATCACCGCATCCACGCCCTCGAGCGCGGCGTCGAAGTCGTGCGTGACCGTGCAGCCGGCAAGCGTGCCGTCATCGGGCAGCAGCGCCGCCGGTCCGCAGACGCGGATCTCGCCCGCGCCCAGCGCGCGCAGCGCGTGCAGGTCGGAGCGTGCGACCCGCGAGTGCTTCACGTCACCGACGATCAGGAACCTGCGCCGCGAGAAATCGGGGCCGAACACCTGGCGCAGGGTCAGCATGTCGAGCAGGCCCTGGGTGGGATGCGCGCTGCGGCCGTCGCCGGCATTGACCAGCGCGGTCCCCTCGCCCGCGGCGGCGGCCAGTTCGGCCACCGCGCCGTCGCCCGAATGGCGGATTACGAAACCACGCACGCCCATCGCCTCGATGTTCTTCAGCGTGTCGCGCGCGGTCTCGCCCTTGGTGGTGGACGAGGTCGCGGCGTCGAACGACAGGACGTCCGCGCCCAGGCGCTGCGCGGCGCGCTGGAAGCTCAGGCGGGTGCGGGTGGAGGGCTCGAAGAACAGCGTGCAGACCGCGGTGCCCGCGAGCGTGCGCCCGGGCACCTCGCCGGCGGCGAACGCCTGCGCGCGGTCGAGCAGGCGCAGCATCGTCCCGTGCGGCAGTCCATCGAGGGTGAGGAGGTGGCGCAGGCGGCCGGAAGCGTCGGTCTGTGCGGTCATGCCTGCCATTGTCGCAGATCGGCCACCCGCGCCGGAGGCGGCAGGGGCGGGGAAAACCGCCCCGTGCACCTTCACCTGCGACCGCGGGGATCACGGCACGACGGTGGCCAGGTCCGGGGCCTCCAGCCAGCGCTCGACGATGATCGCCGCGGCCATCGCGTCCAGCAGCCCGGCGTCACGCCGTCGCCTGGTGCCCCCGGCGCGTCCGGCCGCGAACCGGCGCGCGGCCTCGACCGAGGTGGAGCGCTCGTCCACCAGCACCACCGGCACCCCGTAGCGTTCGCGCAGCATGCGCGCGAAGGCGTGCGCACGCCGCCGGATCGGCTGGTCACCGCCGTCGAGGGTCATCGGGTCGCCGACCACCATGCCGGCCGGCCGCCATTCCTTCTGCAGGTGGTCGACGGCCTGCCAGTCCACGGCGCCGTCGCGCACGTCAACCACCGCGACCGCGCGCGCTCCGCCCGCCAGCCGGCTGCCAACGGCCACGCCGATCCGCCGTGCCCCGACGTCGAAACCGAGCACGGTGCCGTCGTCGCGGATCGCCGGGCCGGTCATGCGCGCCCGGCGTAGCCGGCCATCTGCATCAGGTTCACGCCGAGGCGTCCGGCAGCCGCCTGCCAGCGCCCGTCCAGGGACACCTCGAACAGCAGCTCCGGGTCCGCCGGCACGGTCAGCCAGGTGTTCTCCGCCAGCTCGTGCTCGAGCTGCCCCGGGCCCCAGCCCGCGCAGCCCAGCGCGACCAGTGCCCGTGGCGGGCCCTCGCCGCCGGCCATCGCCTCGAGCACGTCGCGCGAGGTCGTCAGGTACAGGCCCTCGGCCACCACCAGGCTGGAATCCCACGCGCGGTCGCCGTCGTGGAGGACGAAGCCGCGCTCGGTATGCACCGGGCCACCGGCCAGCACGCGCTGCGCGCACAGCTTCTCGTCCCTGGGCTCCAGGCCCATCTGCCGGAACACGTCGCCCAGGGTGTATTCGGACGGGCGGTTGACCACCACGCCCATGGCGCCGTTGCCGTCGTGCTGGCAGACCAGGGCGACCGTCCGCGAGAAGTTCGGGTCGGCCAGCCCCGGCAGCGCGACCAGGAAATGGTTGGCAAGCGTCGTGGCATGCACGGACATGCCCCCATTCTACGCCGCGGCGGGCCGCCGGCACGCTATGCTGGCCGGCATGGGCAGCTATTGCGATTTCGCGCCCGGGCACCCGCTCCACGGGCCCTACCACGACACCGAGTACGGTTTCCCGCAGCGCGACGAGGCGGTGCTGTTCGAGCGCCTGGTGCTGGAGATCAACCAGGCCGGCCTGAGCTGGGAGACGATCCTGCGCAAGCGCGAGGGTTTCCGCCGCGCCTATTCCGGCTTCGACGTGGACGCGGTGGCCGCATACACCGACCAGGACCGCGCCCGCCTGCTGGCCGACCCGGGCATCGTCCGCAACCGCCTCAAGGTCGAGGCCGCGATCCACAACGCGCGGGTGGTGCAGGGACTGCGGCGCTCGCACGGCGGCTTCGCACAGTGGCTGGACGCGAACGTGCGCGACGCGGACGGCCGGACGCGCGACAAGGCCTCTTGGGTGAAGCTGTTCCGGCGCACCTTCCGTTTCACCGGCGGCGAGATCACCGGCGAGTTCCTGATGAGCCTGGGCTACCTGCCCGGGGCGCACCGGCCGGACTGCCCGGTGGCGCGGAAACTCGCGAAGCTGCGGCGGATGCCGTAGGCGGCCGGACATGGAAACGGCCGCGCCCACGGATGCGGAACGCGGCCGTCGTGACGCGTGCCGACGCGGGCGATCAGCGCTTCACCGCCTCCTGGTAGCGGCGTTCGACCTCGTTCCAGTCGATCACGTTGTAGAACGCGGCGATGTAGTCGGGGCGACGGTTCTGGTACTTCAGGTAGTAGGCGTGCTCCCACACGTCCAGGCCCAGGATCGGCGTGTTGCCGGAGGCGATGCCCTTCATCAGCGGGCTGTCCTGGTTGGCGGTGCTCTCGACCGCGAGCTTGCCGGAGGCATCCACCGTCAGCCACGCCCAGCCACTGCCGAAGCGGGTCAGCGCGGCCTTGGTGAAGGCGTCCTTGAAGGCGTCGAAGCCACCCAGGTCGCTGTCGATGCGCCTGGCGACCTCGCCCACCGGGTTGCCGCCGCCGTTGGGCGACATCACCGTCCAGAACAGCGAGTGGTTGGCGTGGCCACCGACGTTGTTGCGCACCGCGGCGCGCTTGTCCTCGGGGATCGCGTCGAGATTGGCGATGATCTCCTCGGCGCTCCTGTCCGCCCACTCCGTGCCTTCCAGCGCCGCGTTGGCGTTGTTGACGTAGGTCTGGTGGTGCTTCGTGTGGTGGATTTCCATGGTCTGCGCGTCGATGTGCGGCTCGAGCGCGTCATAGGCGTACGGGAGCTTGGGCAGGGTGAAGGCCATGTCGTTCTCCGTCTTGTATGGTTGGAGGGATTCGGGGCCTATTGTCCTACGGATCCGGTAAAAAACTCGACAAGGAACCGGCCCCGGCCCCCGGCGGCATCCCGCCCGCGGCAACGCTGCGTTGCACGCCGGCCCCGCCTTCTCCCGGCGTGGGCCGCGAACCACGCGGCACCCCGGAACGGCGCGGGGCCGGACCCGCGCCGGGCCCGGCCCCGCCTGTCGGCCCGGGCTGGCGGATCAGTTGACCTCGGACAGCTCCACGCCATCCAGCCCCTGCGCCAGGGTGCGCGCGTCGCCGCCCTGCGCCAGCTTGATGCGCAGGCGCACCTCGTTGGCCGAGTCGGCATGCCGCAGCGCGTCCTCGTACGAGATCTCGCCGGCCTGGTACAGCTCGAACAGGCTCTGGTCGAAGGTCTTCATGCCGAGGTTGGTGGACTCCTTCATCACTTCCTTGAGCTTGTGGATCTCGCCCTCGCGGATGTAGTCCTGCACCAGCGGCGTGCCAAGCAGGATCTCCATCGCGACCCGCCGGCCCTTGCCGTCCGGCGTCGGGATCAGCTGCTGCGCGACCACCGCCTTGAGGTTCAGCGACAGGTCCATCAGCAGCTGCTGGCGGCGGTCCTCCGGGAAGAAGTTGATGATGCGGTCCAGCGCCTGGTTGGCGTTGTTGGCGTGCAGCGTGCACAGCACCAGGTGGCCGGTCTCGGCGAAGGAGATCGCGTAGTCCATGCCCTCGCGGGTACGCACCTCGCCGATCATGATCACGTCGGGCGCCTGGCGCAGGGTGTTCTTCAGCGCGTTTTCCCAGCTGTCGGTGTCGATGCCGACCTCGCGCTGGGTGATGATGCAACCCTCGTGCTTGTGCACGAACTCGATCGGATCCTCGATGGTGATGATGTGGCCGCTCGAGTTCTGGTTGCGGTAGCCGATCATCGCCGCCAGGGTGGTCGACTTGCCCGTGCCGGTGGCGCCGACGACGATGATGATGCCGCGCTTGGTCATCGCCAGGGTCTTGACGATCTGCGGCAGGTTCAGTTCCTCGACGGTCGGGATCCGGGTCTCGATCCGGCGCAGCACCATGCCCACCTGGTTGCGCTGGTAGAAGCACGAGACGCGGAAGCGGCCCACGCCCGCCACGCCGATGGCGAAGTTGCACTCGTGGGTCTTCTCGAACTCCTCGCGCTGCGAGGGCGTCATCACGTTGAGCACCAGGTCGCGCGCCTGCTGCGGCGTCAGCGGGGTCTGGGTGATCGGCTGGATCCGGCCATGGACCTTCATCGACGGCGGCACGCCCGCGGTGATGAACAGGTCCGAGGCCTTCTGGTGGGCCATCAGCTTGAGGAACGAGGTGAAATCGATGCTGCTCATGTCTGGCTCCTGGTGGGCCGGATGCCCCGCCGGGGCTGACTGCAGGTCACTCGAACAGCCGCTTGTCCCTGGCGTACTCGCGGGCCTGGGCGCGGGTGATCAGGCTGCGCTTGACCAGATCCTGCAGGTGCTGGTCGAGGGTCATCATGCCGTACTGCTGGCCGGTCTGGATGGCCGAGTACATCTGCGCCACCTTGTCCTCGCGGATCAGGTTGCGGATGGCGGGGATGCCGACCATGATCTCCCAGGCCGCGATGCGGCCGCCGCCGACCCTCTTCAGCAGCGCCTGCGAGATCACCGCGCGCAACGACTCCGACAGCATCGAGCGCACCATCGGCTTCTCGCCCGCCGGGAACACGTCGATGATGCGGTCGATGGTCTTGGCCGCCGAGCTGGTGTGCAGGGTGGCGAACACCAGGTGGCCGGTCTCCGCCGCGGTCAGCGCCAGGCGGATGGTCTCCAGGTCGCGCATCTCGCCGACCAGGATGTAGTCCGGGTCCTCGCGCAGGGCCGAGCGCAGCGCCTCGTTGAAGCCGTGGGTGTCGCGGTGCACCTCGCGCTGGTTGATCAGGCACTTCTGCGAGGTATGCACGAACTCGATCGGGTCCTCGATGGTGAGGATGTGCCCGTACTCGTTCTTGTTGATGTGGTCGATCATCGCCGCCAGCGTGGTCGACTTGCCCGAACCGGTCGGGCCGGTGACCAGGATCAGGCCCTGCGGCTGCTGGATGATCTCGCGGAACACCGGCGGGCAGCCGAGGTCCTCCAGGGTCAGCACCTCGGAGGGAATGGTGCGGAACACGGCGGCGGCGCCGCGGTTCTGGTTGAAGGCGTTGACGCGGAAGCGCGCCAGCCCCGGGATCTCGAACGAGAAGTCGACCTCGAGGAACTCCTCGTAGTCGCGGCGCTGCTTGTCCGACATGATGTCGTAGATCAGCGCGTGCACCTGCTTGTGGTCCAGGGCCGGGATGTTGATCCGGCGGACATCGCCGTCCACCCGGATCATCGGCGGCAGCCCAGCGGACAGGTGCAGGTCCGATGCCTTGTTCTTGACCGAAAAGGCCAACAGCTCGGCGATGTCCATGCTTGCTCCCCTGCGCGGCAATCTGTTGCGATAGTGGCCGGCCAGAAACTGGCAACAGCCTATCCCCTCGGGGCAGTATAGCCCCGTACACGCATCACAAATCCAGCCCGTTCAACCGGATACCGGACTTGCAAGCGCACGCACTGCATCACGTCCTGCAAAGGATTGATAACGCTGTCCCGGCTGGCCGCGGGACACGCCCCCGCCTGCTGGCGGTGTCCAAGACCCGGCCGGCGTCCGACGTGGCCGCGCTCGCCGCCCTCGGCCAGCGCGCCTTCGGCGAGAACTACGTGCAGGAGGCCGCCGCCAAGATCGCGGAACTGGCCGGCCTGGGACTCGAATGGCACCTCATTGGCCACCTGCAGTCGAACAAGGCGAAGCAGGCGGCGGTCCTGTTCGACTGGGTGCAGACCGTGGACCGGCCGAAGCTGGTGCCGCTGCTGGCTGCCCACCGCCCCCCGGAACGCGGGCCGCTGAACGTGCTGGTCCAGGTCAACATCGACGACGAGGCCAGCAAGCACGGTTGCCGGCCGGAGGACGTGGACGCGCTCGCCGACGCGATCGCGGCCGAGCCGGCGCTGGCCCTGCGCGGGTTGATGGCGATCCCGGCGCCGCACCCGGACATGTCCCGGCGCCGCGACGCGTTCCGGCGCATGAAGCTGCTGTACGACGCGCTCGCCGCACGCCACCCGGGCGTGGATACCCTGTCCATGGGCATGAGCGACGACCTGGAGCTGGCGATCGCGGAGGGCGCAACCATGGTGCGGGTCGGCACCGCCCTGTTCGGCCCGCGTCCCCCGAAACCATGACGGCGAGGTCAGACATGCAGGCATCGCAACCCATCGCGTTCATCGGCGGCGGCAACATGGCACGCAGCCTCGTCGGCGGACTGGTGTCGCGCGGCGTGCCGCCGCGGCTGCTGCACGTGGCCGAGCCCGATGCCGCGACCCGCGGGGCGCTCGTGGCCGACTTCGGCGTGAACACGTACCCCGATGCCGCCGAAGCGGTGCGCCACGCCGGCACCTGGCTGTTCGCGGTCAAGCCGCAGGTGATGCGCCCGGTGTGCGAGGGCCTGGCCGCCGCGGCACAGGCCGCGCGGCCGCTGGTGGTCTCGATCGCCGCCGGCATCACCTCCGCGCAGCTGGACCGCTGGCTCGGCGGCGGGCTGGCGGTGGTCCGGGCCATGCCCAACACCCCCGCCCTGCTCGGCGCCGGCGTCACCGGCCTGTACGCCTCGGCCGCGGTGGACGCGGCCGGCCGGGAACTGGCGCAGTCCCTGCTCTCGGCCGCCGGGGAAACGGTCTGGATCGGGGACGAGGCCCTGATGGACGCGGTCACCGCCACCTCCGGCAGCGGCCCGGCCTACGTGTTCCTGCTGGCCGAGGCGATGCAGGAGGCGGCCCGGGCCCAGGGCCTGCCCGGGGACGCCGCCCGCACCCTGGTGCTGCACACCGTGCTCGGCGCGGCGCGGATGCTGGTGGAATCCGGGGAGCCCGCTTCCGAGCTGCGCCGGCGCGTCACCTCGCCCGGCGGCACCACCCAGGCGGCGATCGAGACCTTCGAGGCCGGCGGCTTCCGCGCCCTGGTCGCGGCGGCCATCGCCCGCGCCACGGAGCGCGGCCGCGAGCTGTCCGCCGCGAACGACTGAACCATGCCGCGCCGCACCCTTCCCGGCTTCGCACTGGGCCTGCTGCTGGCCGCCTGCGGGGCGCCGTCGCCGCCACAGGACGCGGGGATCGAGACCGCGCGCGAACCCGCCGAGGTCCAGGCCGGCGACCTGCTGCTGCGCGCCAGCATCGCCCCGGCGGCAGCGCTCGGCCAGACCGTCGCCGCCCGCTACGGCATCCGCCGCGACCGCGACGCGGTGCTGCTGCTGGTCGGCCTGCGCCGGCTCGACGGCGACACGGAGGTCCCGCTCCCGGCCACGGTCACCGCCCATGTCCGCGACCTGCGCGGCGTGCGCGCACCGGTCGTGCTGCGCGAGGTCCGCGACGGGGACTTCATCGACTATGCCGGTGGCGTGCGCGCCCTGCCCCCGGACACCCTGACCTTCGACGTGGCCGCCGACGGCCCGGACGGCACGCGCCTGGAGCTGCGCTTCAGCCGCGACGTGCTGCCCAGGCGTCCCTGACCGGACCGCTCAGTCCAGGCGGTCGCAGGCCGGGTCGCGCGGCCGGTCCGCCGCTTCGATCTCGGCCGCGGTCTGCTCCAGCGCCGGACGCCAGCGGTCCTGCGCCGGCACCGCCCGCAGGGCCTGCTCCAGCACGGAGCGCGCCTCGGCACGGCAGCCCAGTTCCGACAGCACGCTGGCCAGGTTGTTGCCGAGCACCGGGTCGGCGGGCGGGGGGGAGCCGCAGGCCTTCCCGGTAGTGCCGGACGGCGGCGGGCAGATCGCCCGCGGCGTAGGCCTGGTTGCCCAGCGCCAGGCGCGGCCGGTGGTCCTGCGGCCAGGCGGCGAGCGCGGCGCGCCAGGCCGGTTCCGCCGCCTGCGTGCCTGCCACCTCCTCGAAATCGGCCACGGCCGCGAAGTAGCGTGCCGGGTCGGCATCCGCCGGCAGTTCGCCCGGCCGCAGCGCGACCATCGCCCAGCGCCCGGCCCAATCCCAGGTGCGCAGGAACGCCGGCGCGCGCATTTCCAGCCCCTTCCGGTTGCCGCTGTTGAGCAGCACGCGGTTGCGCGCCGGGTCCGCGCCCACCAGCACCGCGTAATGCCAGCGCGGCACGGTGCGCACCCACAGGTTCTGCAGCACCAGCACCGGCCGGCCCTGCGCCAGTTCTGCGAACAGCGCCTGCGGGGTGCCGTCGATCACGTAGGGAATGCGCCCGGCGCGCCGGGTGGCCGCCACCAGCTCGAGCTGCAGGCTGCCCCGGCGCCCCGGCAGGTAGACCTGCGGCGCCAGCGCCTCCGGGGAGGTCTCGACGCCGCTGGCGCCGAGCACGGTGCCCAGCGCTGCCGGCCCGCACTGGTAGCCGGTCTGCGGGTGGAACGGCACCTCGACCCGCAATGGCCCGGCCTGCGGCGCGGCCTCGGCGATGCGCAGGGCCGGATTGACCGCGCATCCGCCCGACAGCATCGCGGCGGCCAGGCACAGGCCGGCTGCCGCGATGCGTGAACGTGCGCGGATGGCGGCGTTTGCCGCTGGACCGCCCAAATCAGACCCTGGTGAAGATGTTGGTCACGCCGACCAGCTCGAGGATCAGCAGCACGATGAACACCACGCCGATCACCGCGAGCACGCCGCCGGCGGGAAGCTCGTCGAGCCTGGCGTGCAACTGCTGCAGCTCGGCCTCGCTCAGCGCGGCCACGCGGGCCTCCGCGTCGGCGGGGTCCACGCCCAGGCGCTCCATGGCCTGGCGCACGTCGTCGCGCGCGAGCGCGGCCAGCACGTCGGCTTCCATCCCGGCGCGCTGCTCGGCGGTCATGGCCTGCCTGGTGGAGATCACCGCCGCCGAAACGGTGCCGACGTAGCTCGAATACACCAGCGCGACGGCAAGCAACGGAACAAGAATGAATTTGCGGAACATGGACATTGCTCCTGGAGGATCCGGCGCCCTGTATGCCACAGCCGGCGTGAACGGGGAAGCGGCATCCATCACCGTCGCGCCGCCCAGCCGTGCACGATCCGCGCCAGCGCGCGCACGCCGTCGGTCAGCGCGGCCGGCCCCGGCTGCAGGATCAGCGGCGACTTCACCTCGTGCAGCTCGCCGTCGCGCACAGCGGGGATCGCATCCCAGCCGGGGCGCGCGGCCACCCGTTCCGGGCGGAATTTCTTCCCGCACCACGAGCCGATGATGATGTCCGGCGCGCGGCGCACGACCTCGGACGGATCGGCGAGGATCCGCGCCCTGGCCAGCGGCTCGGCGGCCAGCTCCGGGAAGACGTCGTCGCCGCCGGCAATGCGCACCAGCTGGGAAGACGTCGTCGCCGCCGGCGATGCGCACCAGCTCGGCGACCCACCGGATGCCGGTGATCGGCGGCTCGTCCCATTCCTCGAAGTACACCTTCGGCCGCCCCGGCAGCGTTGCCGCCTCGCTCGCAATCGCCTCCAGGCCGCGGCGCAGCTCCCCCGCCCAGGCCGCCGCGCGCCCCGCGGCGCCGACCAGCGCACCCAGGCGCACGATGTAGTCGAGGATGCCCTCCACGCTGCGGTGGTTGGCGATCCATACCTCCACCCCGCGCCGCACCAGTTCCGCGGCGATGTCGGCCTGGATGTCGGAGAACCCGACCACGAAATCCGGGCGCAGCGCCAGGATGGCGTCGATCTTCGCGCTGGTGAAGGCGCTGACCTTCGGCTTCTCCCTGCGTGCCCGCGGCGGACGCACGGTGAAGCCGCTGATGCCGACGATGCGGTCCTGCTCGCCCAGCGCGTACAGGACCTCGACCGGCTCCTCGGTGAGGCAGACGATGCGGCGCGGGCCGCTCACGGGTACAGCATCCGCTTGCGGCACTGCCCGGTGCAGTCGAACTCGTAGAGCCAGCGCTCGTGCAGGCGGTACTCGGCGCCGTACCAGAACTCGATGCGCTCCGGGCGCACGCGCAGCCCGGTCCAGCGCGGCGGGCGCGGCACCTCGCGCCCCTCGAATTCGCGCTCGAACCCGGCGAGGCGTTGCTCGAATTCCTCGCGCGAGGCCAGCGGTTCCGACTGCCGCGAGGCCCAGGCGCCGAGCTGGCTGATCCGGGGCCGGGTGGCGAAATACGCATCCGCCTCGGCGTCGTCCACGATTTCCACCTCGCCCTCGATGCGCACCTGCACGCCGTTGCGCACCCGCGGCCAGTGGAACAGCAGGGCGGCCCGCGGGTTGTGCTGCAGCTCGCGGCCCTTGCGCCCGTCGAGGTGGGTGTAGAACACGAAACCGCGCGCGTCGTGTGCCTTCAACAGCACCATGCGCGCGGACGGGCGGCCGTCGCGGGTCGCGGTGGCGAGCGTCATCGCGGTCGGGTCGGGCTCGCCCGCGGCGCGTGCCTCGGCGAAGAGCGCGTCGAAGGTGGCGAAGGCCTCGGCTTGCAGGTCGGCGCAGTCCATGTCGGGTATTGTGGCGCGATGGCACCTGACCTGCATCCCGCACCGCGGCGCGGCTTCGGGGAAGACTTCGTCCAGGCCGTGCTCGACGACGCCCTGGCGCACGGCGCGCGCGTGTACGGCATCTCCGGCCTGCAGGGCAGCGGCAAGTCCACGCTGGCGGCGCAGCTGGCCGAAGCCGCGGCGGCACGCGGGCTGCGCGCGGTCGCGCTGTCGATCGACGACTTCTACCTCGACCGCCCGGAACGCGGACGCCTCGCCCGCGAGGTGCACCCGCTGCTGGCCACGCGCGGGCCGCCGGGCACCCACGACGTCGCACTCGCCTGCGCCACGCTCGACGCGCTGCGCGAGGGCCGGCCCGTGCGACTGCCCGCCTTCGACAAGGCCATGGACCGCCGGCTGCCGCCGGAACGCTGGCGGGAAACCGCCGGCGTCGACCTGGCCGTGTTCGAGGGCTGGTTCCTCGGCGTGCCCGCACAGGACGAAGCCGGGCTGCGCGAACCGGTCAACGTGCTCGAACGCAGGGAGGACGCGGACGGCCGCTGGCGGCGCTGGTGCAACGCCGCGCTGGCGCGTGACTACCCGCCGCTGTGGCAACGGATCGACCGGCTGCTGTTCCTGCAACCGCCGGGGTTCGAGGTGGTGCCGGAATGGCGCTGGCAGCAGGAGCTGGCGCTGCGCGCGGCGGACCCGGCCGGCCGCGGCATGGACCGGGACACGCTCATGCGCTTCGTGCGGCACTACGAACGCGTCAGCCGCCAGGCGCTGCGCGTGCTTCCGGCGCGCGC
>Ga0207874_1000094_pt1 | contig 129184 bp, 106 predicted proteins | sample HigsolmetaAR201D_FD_184833 | JGI IMG/M metagenome (GOLD analysis project Ga0207874, IMG submission 184833) | Ionic liquid and high solid enriched microbial communities from the Joint BioEnergy Institute, USA - AR20-1-D (SPAdes) (version 2) ... | reverse complement strand
CGTCGTTGTAGCACACCGCCGAGATACGCTGTTGAACGCCCTGAAACCCTGCGAGCGTTGCCCGCAGATCGGGGTCATCAGCAATGTGTATCGTTACTGTGCGTTGTACGTCCATGTGTTCTATTATGCCACTAAGAGTAGCACAACGTAAGGTTTAGTGGGCATTGGAGGGTGGCATTCCCCGCCTGCTTTAGCAGGCGGTCCCCTGCCGTAATTTTTATGGTTGTTATTTGAGCGTTTGTGAACGATTCGTTGACATGTAGGTACGAGTATAACAGTCTAAAGATGTAGATTCTATACGTCATATGGATAGATATTTACCTTGTTTGATTTGTATACATTCTGGTTTTGCTATTGATTAGAAGGCTTTTAGAAGCCATGCAAAGAATGGATACTGCCAATGGGCATATTTTTATGAGGCATAGAGACATATTTTGGTTAGGGGGACGGGCATAGTTTGCAACGTACTTTAGTGGAGAAATGGGGTGTCTACAGTCTGTAGTATGTCTATGACGAAAGTTAAAGCTTAGTTAAATGTCGTTTGATGATGATCATAACATCTATTTCTGATAAAAATACATATGCCGCTATATAACTTATATAGCGGCATATGTATTCATTCAGTGTGGTGGATTAGTGTATTAACGGGTTATTTAGGTTTATTGCCAATATGACTAAACTGATAGAACGACTGACCTTTTCCGTTGCCGTTTATGTGGCCGTTGGCTCGCCCTCGTCCCAGCGCATTCGCTGATTGAAGCGCGTAGGCGATGCTGCTTTGGAGCGTGCCTTGCGTGATGATGCCATTGAGTTCGACCCCCAAGCCCACCAATGTCTGGGCCACCTCGGGGCGAATACCGCTGATAAAAGTTTGTGCTCCTAGTAACCGAACAGCTTGCGCAGCATGAATGAGGGTACTGGCGACACCTGTGTCCACCACCGGCACACCGGTGATATCAATGATAACAACGCGAGGGTGGTGGCGCTGCGTGCCGTCGAGCAGCGCCGTAAGCACCTGTTCTGCGCGTTGCGTATCGAGTGAGCCGATCAGCGGCATAATCACGATATCATCGGTGATTGGGATGAGTGGCGTCGATAGCTCGGCGAGGATAGACTTCTGCGCGTGGATGATCTCCTCTTGCAGCGCGGCGCGTTGCTCCTCGGCTTGTTGGCGCTCTTTGAGCTCATGTTGCAATTGCTTGTAGGCCTCGCTCAGATTTTGGGCCATGATTTGGCTGTTGGTGTACAGTTGCGCGTTTTCGATCGCAATCGCGGCCTGCGATGAGAGGAGACGCAGCAGCTCGATACGTGCTGGTGTAAAGACGTGCGTAGAGAGATTATTCTCGAGGTAGAGCAGGCCTGTGATGCGCCCCTGATTGACAAGCGGCAGACACAGGATCGATTTGCATTGGTTGGCAGCGATGTATGCATCGGTGGCGAATCGCCCATTGATCGCGGCGTTGTGAAGCACCAACGGCTCCCCAGAGCGCCGAACGTAGCGGATCAGAGAGGTGGGCAGCTCCGAGGTTTTTTCGGTCATTGGGCCGAGGTGCAGTTCGACAATATCAGGATCAACCGTGATCTTGGATTCGATCAGCAGTTCCTCGTCCTGCTCAAGTAACAGCACACCTTTTTGCGCGCCTGCACTCTCGATCACGATGTGGTTCAGCTTCTTGAGCAGATTGTCGAGGACCATCTCGCTTGAGATGGCTTGGGCCGCCTTGATGACAGTTGCCATATCGAGCATCTCGCCACGACCGTGATCTGTGCTTGGCTGATCGGTTGAGATGCGTGACCGTGAGCCTGTTGTGGTGATGATCTCGCTAATATTCGGCAGAATCGTGCTGTAATTATCGGAGAGTTGTTGGAGTTTTGCGCCAGCGCCCCAATGCATATAGGCCGTGTAGGCATCGCTCATGTACAGTTTGGCGATTTTTGTGCGGCCTTTACCCAAGTAATACTTACTGGCAAGTTCGAGGCTCAACGCTTCGATATGGAGGAATTCGTTCTCTCGGGCCGAGTCGATCGCCAAGTCGTAGAACTCGACGGCATCGGCCATCTGGTTAGTCATCCGCGCGTATTCCGCCGCAAGCAGATGTTCCTTGGCCTGGAAGTTGGTTGGTGCATGCTGCGCCCACACTTTCATGCGCTCATGGAGGCTTTGGAACATTTCGAGCAGTTGGGCTTGCTGTTCTGGCTCGGCGGTGGGATAGAGCGCCGCCACTGTGAGCGCATGGTAGAAGGTAAGCTCGCTGCTAAAGTAGACCGTCGCAAGTAGGGCGACCATCTCTGCTGCTTTTTGTGCTTCCTCAAGCGCCAGTTGATACTCCTCGTTGTAGTAGTAGACGATAAGCTTGTGGATGTGATACATGCAGATGTTGTTCGGGATGTGCGTTTGGCTCAGGAACTCTTGTTCGCTGAACTGATCCGTATCGAGTAGCAGGACATCTGATGTTTTGCCTTGTAAATTGAAGATCAGTTGTCGCAGCAGGATGAACGATATGACAAACGCGGTATCTTTCTGGCTTTGCGTAAAGTCGAGATATTTGTTGACATCTGCGAGTATGCGGTGAAGTTCATCGCCCACCGAGAAGCGGTTAAGGGTATAACACCAGCTTGAGTAGACTGCGTAGCGCAGATTACCGACCTCAAGTGAGTCGAGATAGGCCTGATTGAGATAAGCCAGGGATGAGCGCAAGTGATTATTCCACGGATCGATGAAAGCGCCCATAACCTGTTGTGTGCTGGCGCGCAGGTTGGCATCGGGGTACAGCTCGTTGATCCTGATGGCAAGTTTACCGAACCTTTGTGCATCGGTGTAGTTGCCGCTCATCGTGAGCATTAAGGCATACGATACGTAGGCATGGGCCGAAAGCTCGGTGTTGCCGTGTTTGAGCGAAATCGTGACCATTTCGAGCATGGCGAGCGCGAACAAGCTCTGGCTCACGACGAACGCATGCTGCATCAATGACATCAGCAATTGCATGGCGAGCTGTTTATCGATATTGTTCATCGGGGGAGCGAATTCGAGATCTTCGATCCTCCGATCTTTCAGCAGTTCTGCAATTGCTTGGAGTGACGCACCAATCGCCGCGCCGCGCTCCGCCTCATCGGTAGGGAACTCGACACCGAACTCTTTGAGGATGGAGCAACCGAGCGCAACGCCCTCGGCGTACTTCCCAAGGTTATGGTAGACATCGAGCCGCGAGACGTACACCTTCGCTTTTTCTTGGATAGTGTGCAGGTGTTGTAGCAATTCATCGAAAAGCTTCTCGGCCTCCTCGAAATGCCCAAGCAGTGCCTCATCAATCGCCTGTTCGTGGTACAGCTCCTTGGTGAGCTTGTAGTGGCTCTTCCAACGTTGCGGAGGAAGCAGCTGTATGCCCGTTTCGAGGTACGAGACGGCGGCCTCGTAGGCGTTGGAGACGCGTGCCCGCGAACCCGCGATCAGGTTGAACTGCGCGAGGTTGAGCCGTTCCTCGGGATCATCGATCAAGTTAATGCCGATATTCAGCTGATTGACTATGTCGAAGATATGCTCATCGCGTTCCTCGGGCGGTGTATTGGCCAGCAGTAAGCGCCCGATCTTGAGATGAGTCATCTGACGCTTCTCGTCGTCGAGAAGTTGATAGGCTGTTTGTTGCACGCGGTCGTGCAGGAAGCGGCAGTTCGTGTCGAATTCGTCGCTGATCTCGTTGGTATTTTCATCCTGCACGTAGCTCTGCAGCAGTTGGAAATCAGCCGTTGCGGGAATAAGCAGACCCTCTTGGATCGCCTCGCCGAGGTCGCGGATCGTTTGCCCAAGCGGTTTTTGGTAGATGTAAGCCAGTGTGGCGATATCGAATTGGTTCCCGATGCACGCAGCTAACATCAATAAGTTTTGCGTGGTTGGGCTGAGCTTATGAAGTTTCGCGGTGAGGAAATCGACCACATTATCAGTAGCGATCGATTGCCGGATCTGCTCGATATCCCACGTCCACGACTTTGTCCGATCGTAGACGATCAGACGCTCCTCATTGAGCATTTTGAGGAATTGGTTTAAGAAGAATGGGTTACCGAGCGTCTTGCTGTAAATGACCTGCGTCAGCTCCTTGGTCTCCTCCAACGATAGGTTGAAGGTATCGCTGAGCAGTTGATTCACATGTTCGATGCCCAAAGGCTGCAGAACGATCTGGTGGATCGGCACGTTGAGCTGTTGTATCTCGTCGATGGTGATCATCAACGGGTGGCTCGCATTCACTTCGTTGTCGCGATACGCCCCGATCAACAGCAGGTAATGAGTGTTGATGTTTGTCACCAGCTGTTGAATGAATTTGAGCGAAGCAGCATCGGACCATTGCAGGTCGTCGAGGAAGAGCACCAGCGGATGCTCTTGTTGGGTGAAGACCTCTAAGAACGAGAAGAGTGCGAGCTGGAAGCGGTTTTGTGTTTCGGTGGGGCCGAGCGGCGCTGCAGGCGGTTGAGGCCCGATCAACTGCTCAAGTTCGGGCAATAGTTCGATGATGACACTGGCCTTGTTGCCGAGTGTGGAGGTGATGGCGTTCTTCCAATATTCAAGGCGATTCTCAGGCTCGCTGAGGATCTGCTGGAGCAAATCTCGGAAGGCTTGCAGCAGCGATGCATACGGCATATTACGTCGGTATTGATCGAATTTGCCGCTGATGAAATAGCCTCGCTCGCGCACGACAGGCTTGTGGATCTCGTTGACGAGAGCTGATTTGCCCACGCCCGAGTAGCCAGAGACGAGCACGAACTTGCATTGGCCCTCGCTCACCTGCTCGAAGGCGTTCATGAGGATCTCAAGCTCCTGCTCACGGCCATAGAGCTTTTGCGGGATGTGGAAGCCATCAGAGAGGTCGTGCTTGCCGAGCGGGAATGGACTGATCTCGCCGTGGGTGCGCAGCCGATCAAGACAGAGTTGTAGATCTGCCTTGAGGCCATCGGCCTGTTGATAGCGATCTTCGGCATTCTTTGCGAGGAGCTTCATAATGATGTCTGATACCACCGTGGGGATCGAGGGGTAGACATCACTAGGTGGCACCGGTCGCCGAGCGATGTGGCTGTGGACCAGTTCGAGCGGATCGTTCGATTGGAACGGCAGAACGCCGGTGATCATTTCGTAGAGGGTGACGCCGAGCGAGTAGAGATCGCTGCGATGATCGATCGAGCGATTCATGCGCCCCGTCTGCTCGGGCGAAATGTAGGCTAAGGTGCCTTCGAGCATGCTGGGCGGCGCATTCGTTTTGAGCTCGTGGTTGATGCGCGTGGCGATGCCGAAATCGGTGATTTTGACTTCACCAGTAGAGAGGTTGACAATAATATTGTGTGGCTTAATATCTTTATGAATAATGTTTTGTTTGTGCAGAATGCTCAATGTTTCCGCAAGACGAATGCCGATCTGCAAGACCTCTTCGACGGTGAATGTGCGTTCCGATAATATTTGCTGGAGCGATCTCCCGTTGAAATCCTCCATAATAAGCCGAGCGCTATCCTGATTGCGCTCCATCTCGTAGGCCGTGATAATGCCAGGGATCTTGATGTCTTTGATGATCTCAAATTGATGCGTGAGTTTCGCAATTTCTCGTGGGTGGGGTACATTGTTTTTTGGCGCTTTTACAACGACTGGCAGATTGTCGATATTTCTGACCCCACGGTACACAATCGTTTCGCTACCTTCGTGGAGTTTCTCGGTAATGTTGTACGATTTACTCATGTCATTCTGCCTTATGTGTAATAGTGAACCCGAACACGATAAAAAGACGGTAATAACACACTTTATTTAGAGAAGGTTGATAAAGTATGTTATTAGCTATTACTTGGCTGTAAATGGACTAGTAGGATGGCGAAATGATGATCGTGTTGAGAAAGATTGTGTGTACTATTTAGACACTGAAAATATATGCTCTGTGATCGGGCGGGGATCGTACAACAGCGTGGGTGTGTAGAGGAGACTCGTGATTGTTGAAACCAACTCTATTATAACACCTAATAGAGTAAAAAGTGAGATATTCTGGTGATGGTTGAGTATCTTGTTCTGTGACGTGGTTGTCTAGGGTTTTTTATTAGACAATATATGGACGATAAGTGGATATATGATATCATTCCCTATTTTTGGGGATATGAGCAATTTGGTGACATTTTAGTTGCTATCTATTCTTTATATCATATATCATATAAAATGGTGTAAAATAGAGCAAATAACGATATTATTTCGTAGGATGGGGTTGTTTGGCCGCAAGGAGTGCTTGATGCGGCCAAACAATGCACTTTCGTGTGATCGAGTCCTATTCACTGCGATCGTGGGCGGGCGGTGGTGTTGGTGAGAGTGCCGAGATCTCGGCGCGTAGCTCTGGCGTCATGACAATGTCGAGCGCTTTGAGCGAGTCTTCGAGTTGGGCGAGGTTGCGCGCGCCGATGATTGGGGCGGTGACTGCGGGATGGCTGGCGACCCAGGCCACCGCCAAGCTGGCGGGGTGAACGCCGTGCTCCTGCGCAAAGGAGGTGAAGCGCTCGGCCACCTCGAAGTTAGTGGCATCACGGTAACGCGATTGGTACAGTTTGTTGTCAACCAGTCGCCCGCTGTCGGGTCGGCGGCCAGGGCCATATTTGCCGCTGAGCAGTCCGCCGCCGAGCGGGCTGTAGGTGATGACACCCAGTTTTTCGGATTGCGCCATGGGCAGGATCTCTACTTCGGCCTGGCGCTTGACGAGGTTGTACATCGGTTGGATGCACTCGAAGCGCGCCCAGCCGTTGCGCTCCGAGATGCCGAGTGCTTTGGCCACCTGCCAAGCTGCGAAGTTGCTGGCCGCCGGGTAGAGGATTTTGCCTTCGCGCACGAGGTCGTCGAGGGCGCGCAGGGTCTCTTCGAGCGGTGTGTTCGGGTCGAACTGGTGCAGGAAGTAGATGTCGATGTAATCGGTGTTCAGCCGCCGCAGGCTGGCCTCGATGGCGGCGCGGATGTGGCGGCGCGAGAGGCCACGGGCGTTGATATCGGGTCCGGTTGTGCCGAACACTTTGCTGGTGATGATCACCTCTTCGCGGCAGTTGGCGATCAGTTTGCCGAGAATGCGTTCGGAGCGTCCTTCGGCGTAGATGTTGGCGCAGTCGAAGAAGTTGATGCCCGCTTCGCGACAGCGCTCAAACATGGCCGCCGAGGTGGCTTCGTCGGCGTCGCCACCAAAGGACATGACACCGAAACAGAGCGCTGAGACGCTGACGCCGGTTCTTCCGAGAAGTTTGTAGTGCATTGGTTGCCTCTTTCCTGTGATGCTCCTTAGGGTTGATATGCGGTAAGCAGCGTTTCGATGGCGGTATAGCCACGCTGCCGTGCGTGTTCGAGTGGCGTTACGTCATCTTTGTCGGCGATGGTTGGGTCGGCTCTGTGCTCTAGGAGCAGTTGCACGATCTGTTGGTGGCGCGGCCCGCCATCGCTGAGGATAACGGCTTCTAGTAGGGCTGTCCAACCGAGGTTGTTGATGTGGTTCACATCGACATCGCTGGTGGTGAGGAGTTCGCGCACGACTTCGACGTGGCCGCGCTCGGCTGCCGGGATGAGGGCGGTGCCGCCGAAGCGGTTGGTGATGCGCGTATCGGCCCCGGCGGCGATGGCGAGGCGCAGGATGTCGAGCAGTCCCTCGGCTCCGGCGTAGAGCAGTACGTTGTCGCTACGCTGATCGCGGATGTTGATGTCGGCTCCGGCCTCGATCAGGGTGCGGACGGCATCGGTTTGGCGGGCGTGCGTGGCGATCAGGACGGCAGTGCGGCCCCGTTCGTCTTGGGCGTTGATCGGCGCGCCATCGGCGAGCAGGCGCTGAATTGCGGCGGTATCGCCTTGTTCGGCGGCGCGAAAGAGGGCTTGGTGCATGTCGGCAGTCTCCTGAGGGCGAACGCATCCAATCAGCAGTGCGATGAGTACAACTGAGAAGAACCGAGTTTTTCGGTATAGGTTGGACATTCTATTCCCTGAGAGCAACGTTGGGAAGTGGGTTGCGTGGCTTATGTGAGGTGCTGATGCTTTGGTTGGGCTATTGTACCACGTTGTGGGCAGTATGCTATACTCCTTTTGAAAGATGTGATAGATAAGCGATGTTGTTGCTATGAAAATTGAACCACAGTTGTTGTTAAGTGCGTATTGCCAGGGCGTGTTCCCCATGGCCGATGAGGATGGCACGATCTATTGGTACGATCCCGATCCTCGGGCGATCATTCCGATCGATGGCTTTGTGGTGCCACGACGTTTGGGGCGCACGGTGCGCAATGGTGGTTTCGAGATCCGTGTGGATACGTGTTTCCGTCGGGTGATGGAGGAGTGCGCCGCGCCCGGCCCTAAACGCGAGACGACGTGGATCTCGGCTGATCTGATCGAATCGTATGTGGCGCTGCACGAACTCGGTTTCGCCCATAGTGTTGAGACGTGGCGCGACGGCGTGTTGGTGGGCGGCTTGTACGGCGTGGCGGTGCGCGGGCTGTTTGCGGGCGAGAGTATGTTCAGCCGCGAGCGCGATGCGAGCAAGGTGGCGCTGGTGCATTTGGTCGATCGTTTGCGGCGCGGCGGCTTTGTGCTGCTCGATACGCAGTTTGTGGTTGGCGGTCATATGCTGCAATTCGGCACGATCGAGATCCCGCGAGAGGAGTATAAACGCCGCTTGAAGGAGGCGTTGCAGGTGAATGCGACCTTCTGACCGCTGATAATTGCGATGAGCAACGGGCAGGATGGATGTCCTGCCCGTTTTGTGTTTTGAAACGTGTTGTTGTTGTCGAGCGTGCCAGTATCGTCGGGGCAAAACCACGGGCGCTGCCAATGCGGTTGCATTCCTTTCAACCAAACCTACAGGCTGTGGCTGGAAGATGGTTGCCTGCGGTAGCGGCTGCCCGTTGATAGGCTAATCGACCAATGCGAAGGCGCGGATCGGGAAGGTGCCGACGCCGTGGAATTTGGGCGGAACCGCAAAGAATCGGCTGCCCCGATCGGGGAGTTGCTCCAGATGGCAGAGGTGTTCGACGATCGGGATGTTGGCGCCGAGCAGCGTGCTGTGAACGGGTCGGGTGTTGCCGCTCACGTCGTCGATATTGTACGAGTCGATGCCGACAAGGACGACACCGGCTTGCTTGAGTGCGATGGCGGTCTGCTCGGTGAGAAATGGGTGGCCCTCGAAGTATTGCTCGGTGCGCCAGTGGGTGTACCAACCTGTGTCGAACAGTACGGCTTTGCCGCTGAGATCGTGGTCGCCAAGGCTTTCTGGGGTGATGGCGCGCCGACCGCGCTCGGTGCGGATGACGATGGTTTCGAGGTTGGCGAGTTGGTCGAGGGTGAGTTGGGCGAGATCGTGGCCGTCGGCGTAGCGATGGAATGGGCTGTCGAGGTAGGTGCCGGTGTTGGCGACCATCTCGATCTTCGCGATCTGGAACTCGGTGCCTTCCGCGTAGATTTTGCGCGATTCCTCGCGGCTCAGATAATCGCAGACGAGCGGGGCGGGCAACCCTTTGTAGGTGATCATGCCGTGCTCGATGGTATGGCTGAGATCGCAGAAGTGCTGAGTCATACTTCCTCCTCTTGTTCGCTGTTGTTTACGATGCGTTCGGCGGCGTGTGCCAACCGAACGCTGTTTGGCTAGTTGATGCCAAAAACGTGTGCGACTCGTTGCAGGAGTGTGATGTGTTCGGAGATCGAGAGGTTGGAGCCCATGGTGTTGATGCTGAGATGCGTGGCTCCGAGTTGCTCCCATTGTTGGGCGAAGGCCCGCCATTCGTGTTGTGGGAGCCGTTGGGTGTTGAGAATCGGTTCGATGCCGATCTCTTTGGGTGAGCGGCCCGCTTCGATGGCGTGTTGATGGATGGTGGCGACCATTGCTTGGGCTTCTTCATCGGCGGGGCGCTGTGGGAACCAGCCGTCGCCCAGACGGCCCACACGCCGGAGCGCGGCTTGGGAACTGCCGCCGATCCAGATCGGAATGGGCTGTTGGATGGGCCTCGGTTTGATGCCCGCGTCGGTGACGGTGTGCCAGCGACCGTGGAAGGTGACGGCGCGGTTGCACCACAGTTGGCGCATCAGTTCGATCTGCTCGTCGCAGCGCGCGCCACGGTTGTGGAAGTTCTCACCGAGCGCTTCGTACTCGACCTCGTTCCAGCCGACGCCTACGCCGAGCCGCAGCCGTCCGCCGCTGAGCAGATCGAGTTCGGCGGCCTGTTTGGCGACGAGCACGGTTTGGCGTTGCGGCAAAATCACGACGCTCATGCCGAGCTCGATTCGCTGCGTGATCGCAGCGATGAAGCCGTAGAGGACGAATACTTCGTGAAAGGCGGTGTCGATTGTGTAGGGGCCGCGCCAATTCGGACGGCTAGCGGTATTGGCTCCAATGACGTGATCGTAGATCTGTATGTGGTGGAAACCAAGCGCCTCAACTGCGTGGGTGTAGGCGCGGATGGCAGCGGTGTCGTTGCCAATTTCGGTTTGCGGGAAAACTGCACCTATTCGCATGGGAACTCCTTCAAGTCAGGTACTACCGGCTATTGTAGCGCAGAATGTATGTGCGTTTGACAACGGAACGTTCGTTGTTCCCTTTTCGTCTTAGTGTTCAGGGTGAAGGAATGTGTTCTTTGAGATGTGGTGAGGAAACGGTTGCACAGAAGCATGTGAAATGACGTGTCGTAGAGCTTTTAGATGCGGAGTAAGGCTGTACCTTCCAGACGTATCTCAAGGAACTTAAGGAGGGGCTGACCATGCGAGTTCAGTTGTTGCTAGGGATGTTGATATTGACAACAATGATGTTGGCAAGCTGTACTACTGTTCCTGGGGCAGGCTCAACGCCGACGCTCGCGCCGGAACCGGCTGCCACAGCGCAGCCAGAACCAACGGTTGTACCGGAGCCGACGGTTGCGCCGGAGCCGACCGCTGAACCGATGCCGACTGCCGCGCCAGAGCCGACTGCCGCGCCGGAGCCGACTGTTGCAATGGAGCCGACCGCTGAGCCGATCGGTTCGGGGAGTGCTGAGCCGGAGCCGATCCGCCTGCTCAGCCCACGGTTGCCGTGGATTCTAGCGATGGATCGGGTCGCCTCGGTGGGCGATACTGGCCGCATAATTGCGCTTGAGGACCTTGGTTTTCCGGCGTTGCGTTATATGGCTCAGGCCTCGGCGGATGGCCGTTTCCTCGCCTACCTCAACGATGCTGATGGCCTCACCGTGTTGGATATGAATGGCAGCACGATCGATCTGCCGCGCGGCTCGCCGTTGGGCTTTGCGTTCGAACCACAGGGCAAGGCGCTCGCCGTTTCGCTGCTTCACGAGCAGGAATGGCAGATGTTTGTGCTGAATCTTGAGACAGGCGAAACGCGCTCGTTGGCGTATGGCTCAACACAAGCTGAAGATCGCTCGGGATGGCCGATGCGCCCGGTGGCTTGGAGTGCGGCGGGCATTTTGGTTGATCGGGTGTTGTGGGGCAGCGATGCGCCGCCTTCGCAGTTGGCGCTGATGAATCCCAACACGAGCGAATTGCGTGAGTTGCACAGCGATGGGTACATTCAAGCCGCGATCTCGCCCGATGGAGCGCGTTTGGCGGTGAGCACGGGCACGGTACCGATCGGTGGGCAGCCCACCTTCGCCATCACGGTGATCGATACGGCCAGTGGCGAGGCAACGGTGTTGGAGCCTGAACAGAATGGCTTGGTGCGTACGATGCGTTGGTCGCCCGATGGGACGATGCTGTTGACCGCCACTGCCGAGGGTTACGGGGTGATGGATGCGACGCTGACGGTGCAAGGGGCCGATGGCTCGGCGAAGCAGCGGCTTGAGATGATGGAATCCGAATACCCGCAGCGCTATATGGATGCCAACTGGGATGGGCAGACCCTGCTAGTGCTGTTGGGGATCGATGAGCGGGCCGAGTTGTCGGCGGTCTCGCTCTCGCGCTTCGAGCAGGGGGCCTTGCAGCCGATCGGCAGCGTGGATGTTGGCGCCGATGTGGTATCGACGCTGCTCTACATTCCTTAGAAAATCCTAAGAGAAGCGAGCGTGTTACTGGGTGTGAGATTCGTCGCGCTGCCTCATTCTGAAAGACTTGATGTTTGTTGTGGTGTCGATGCGCTATGCGTAATAACGCATCGACACCACTTATTTCGGGGATTGTGCTATGTGAGAGCTTCGTTCGATTGTCGTATAAGCAGGTTGGTGACGTTTGCGTATAGGTTGTTCGGCCTATATGCTTTTTTGTTGTAAACTATTGGTTCGCGAGGGGCTGCGATGCTTTATGATAAAATGGAAGAATCGCACTGATGTGGTCTTAGAATATATTTACAAGTGAAATATGCCGATAAGCGCTGAGTTGTGGGTAAAGTAAGCGGGAAAGCGCTTTCTTATGCCGAATAAGCACTAAAACGGCTGAACGATACTTGAATGATGTTTCGATGATTACGATAGGAAATAGAGAGCTTTCGTTTGTTTGCGCCCCATGCTATAATCGCTTGTAATAGCCCTGCCCAAAACCCTCGGACCAAATATGAGTGTTGAGCCAACAACGAAAAATGGCACGAACCCGCAACGTCTGCGGGCGAATGAAGCCGAGCGACGTGGTGAAGTGCTGACGAATCTGCTAAGCGTTTCGTCTTATTTGACGTCGGTGCTTGATCCCGAGGAACTGTTTATAGGTTTGACTCAACATGTCGTTGAAGTCGTGCCTGCGGTTCAGGCTGGCTTACTTTGGCTGTATGATCGGCAGCAGAACGCACTGCGTGTCGTCTCGATGTATGGGCTCGATTTCGATGCCAACCGCGAACTGCTGATGCGCCTGCGGTTGCGCCCGGGCATCGGTCTGGCGGGTGTGGTTCTACAGCGTGGCGAGCCGATTCTGGTGGAGGGCCGTGGCCGCTACCGCGAGATGACGGGCCGCACCAACCAGAGCGCGCACGCCGATCTGCGCCAATTCCTCGAACTGCTCCCACGCGAGTTGACGGCTGTGCTGTTGCCCTTGCGCACAGGCAACCAGATTATCGGCGTGCTAGAACTGCTCAACCTCGGCCTACCGCCCTCGTTACGCCACCCTGACTTGCAAGTGCTTCAGACATTCGCTAACTTGGTGGCTGGCGCGATCAAGAACGCCCAACTGCACGCTCAAATGCAGGCTCAGCAGCGCCGCCTAGAGGCGCTCGGCGCGATCAGCACTGTGGTGAGTACGGCAGCCGATCTCGATGAATTGATGAGCAATGTGCTCGATGTCACGCTGAACGTGGTCAACAGCACGTCGGGCGCGCTGCTGCTGCTTGATCCGGCCCGTTCCACGCTGACGATCGGCGCGTATCGCGATTTGCCCCGTGAATTCGTGCAGCAACAGAACAATATTCCAGTGAGCGACGCTTCGAGCGAGGAGGCGGTGCGCTACGGCCAGCCCATCCGTCGCCCGTTGATCGCCGAACATGGCGAGGAGGTGCTGCTGGAGGCGGGGCTGAGCAGTTGTGTGCACCTGCCGTTGCTCGCTGGTGGCACCGTTGTGGGTGTGATCAGCATCTACGGCGATGCGACGCTGTACGAGCGCGTCGATATCCCCTCGCTGATGACGATGGGCAACTCGATCGGCTTCGCGATCGCCAACGTTATCCTGTATCAGGACAGCCAGATCGAGCGCCGCAAGTTGCGCGCCGTGATCGACAGCATCGCCGAGGGCGTGATGCTCTACGATGGTCAGGGCAGCCTGCTCTTGGCGAACGAAATGGCGCGGGCCTTGCTTTCGCTTGAACACATCCCCTATCAGCAGCCGCTCAGCGAAATGTCGGATTTCTACGCCATTCGCGACCTCGAAGGCGAAGCGCTGCCGATGGATCGCTTGCCCACGGCGCGGGCGCTCGCAGGCGAGGTGTTTCACGATTACCGCGTGTTGTTGCGCGGCGCGAGCGGCCAGGATAGCGTGATGAGCTTCAGTGGCGCGCCCGTCTACGACGATCAGGATATGATCGAGGGCGCCGTGGTGGTGTTCCGCGATATCACGACCAGCCAGAAACTCGAACGAGCCAAGGACGATTTCTTGGCCGTGGCGGCTCACGAACTGCGTAGCCCGTTGGCGGCGGTGCGCGGCTACGCCGATCTGCTGGTGCGGCGCGAACAGCGGCGCTGCGAGGAAGATTCGCCCGAACTGCGCGGCCTGCACATTCTCGCCCAACAGGTCACGCATATGCTGCGGATGGTCGATAACTTGCTCGACGTGTCGCGTCTGGACGCGGGCCAGTTCCACCTCAGTTTCCAACGCGTGAACTTGGTGATGCTCACCGAGCAGGTGATCGAGCAGCAGCGCCCTTCGAGCGGGGATCGCGATTTGGGCCTCGAATCGAACCGCCAAGAGTTGATGGTGGTGTGTGATCCGCTGCGTATTCGCCAGGTGCTGACCAACCTGATCAACAACGCCATTCGCTACAGCCCGCCCTCGACCACGATCTCGGTGGGCCTCACGCTGGAATGGGCGAGTCGCATCGCCAAGCACCATCCGCTGTTCGCAGAGAATATGCCGGGCTGGCAGGAGAAACAGTACGAAGATGAACTGATGGCGCTGATTTGGGTGCAAGATCAGGGCTCGGGCATCTCGGCGGAGCAGGCATCGCGTTTGTTCAAGCGCTACGCGCGGGGCCAAGAGCGGCAGGGCGAGGGGCTTGGCCTGGGCTTGTACCTCAGCCACGAGTTTGTGACGCGTCACGGCGGCGCGATCTGGGTCGAGAGCCAGTTGGAGCAGGGCAGTACGTTCTATGTGGCGCTGCCGCTGGAGCAGCCCGAGGAGCCGCTTCCCGATCTCTAATTGAGGCCGTTCCAGTGCGAAACAGGCGGTTGGCTGCGCATCGTCGGGCCAACCGCCTTTGTGTTGCGTGCTCTTCCAAATCCAGCAAAGAGTGTGTTCTGTGATGAGGATGGATTGTTACGCGCAACCCATCCTTATCGCCTTTCGCGGGGGAGTGTCACTTGCTGATGATCGGCGTGTAGGCTCTTGTGCCGCCAACCAGCAGGTTCAAGGTGAGCTTTTGGCTGTTGCCCCCTCGCGTCGCCGTGACGGTGATTTGATATGCCACGCCCGGTATCAGCGGGCCAGCCGCGTGTTTATCGGTCAGCGTCAGCGTGACCTGCCCGGGCAGCGAGGTGAGGCTGGTGGGCGTGAGTTGCACGGTCGGCAGCGGTGCGGGGCCGCTCACGGCGCTGGCGCTGAGCGTCACCGTCCCGGTGCCCGTGCCACCCACCTGCAGCGTGTAACTGGCGCTCCCGCCCGCTTGGATGGCCTTGGCGGGATGCGTTGTGCTCAAGGTCAACGCGGCTGGTGTGGCTACGGTGGGCGCGAGACCCGTGCGCTGCTGGTTGCCACGCCCTGTGCCCCACAGAATCCGCGCATTCGCACTGCCGGGCAGATCATACGCCACCAAGCCGCTCCGGCTGGTGCCCACCACGATCTCGAGATCCGGGTCGGCGTCGATGTTGGCTATGGTGGGCGCGCCCAAGCCGCCGTTCCAGTTGCCGTTGTAGCCCGGCGCGGGCAGATTCACCGCGTGCAGTTGGTTGCCCAGATAATCGAGAATGTGCAACTGCCCAACCAAGCCCTTGCCCTTCTCGGGCCACGAAGTGAAGATCACCTCGGCCTTACCATCGTTGTCGATATCGACCACGATCGGCTCGGAGGCGAAGCGGATGCCGCTGCCCGGCACATCGAACGGCCAGTTGCCGTGCTGCGTCTTATCGAGCCAGTATGCGTGAACGCGCCCATCGTAGGAGGGATAGATGATCTCGCGCCGACCGTCGCCATCCAGATCGGCCAGCACCGCGTTCATCACCGCATCCTCGATCAAGCTGTAGTTGCCCTGCGTGAGCGGACCGCTGTTGGGCGCTGGCGCGGGCAGCACTGTCCAGTCGAAGCCGCTGCCGCTCCAACGGGTGCGGTCGAGCTTGAAGATCCAGGGCAGGTAGTAGAGATCGCCCTCGGGGTCGCCGACGCCACAATCGTAGACATCGCCTAGCACCACTAGTTCCAGCGTGCCGTCGCCATCCATATCGGCGATCGAGGGGGCGGCATTGGCAAAGTTCGGGCGGAGCGCGCGGGCCAGGTTGCTCCCGCCACAATCGGCGTAGCCCTGCAGGTCGATCTCGTGCAGCACATGCACGCCGACCTCGCTCCAGACCTTGTTGGGGCCGTACATCGAGTGTGCGGGTAACTGGTTGCCGTTCGGCGCGAGCGCGGTGATGTAGTGCACATCGGTGGGCGCGAAGAGCTCCTTCTGGCCATCCTTGTTGAGATCGGCGATCGCCAGATTCTGGTTGTACATTCCCGCGCCGTAGCCTGGCTCGCCGTTGCGGCGGGCGGGCCAGCCGGGGCGCTGCGTGCCATTGGCCTGGTACACGTTGATCTGGTTGGTGCCGCCACTGGAGGCGCGCCCCACGATCACCTCCAACGAGCCATCGCCATCAAGGTCATCGACTGCCAGCGTGCGCACCTCGCCACCGCTGAACGGGTTGCGGGTCCACAGCACCGCGCCAGTGTTGGAGTAGACCGTGACCTGATTGCTTCCACGGCCAACTACCACCTCAAGCGTGCCGTCGCCCGTCAGATCGGCCACCACAATGCCCGGCCACGACCGTGCGCTGCCATCTGCGGACCACTGCACCGTGCCATCCTCGCCGTTGATGGCGAACAGATCGTGATTGGCCCACAGCACCTCGGGCTTTCCATCCTTATCGAGATCAGCAACAGCGGGGGAGGCGTACCAACCGACATCGCAATAATGGGGTGGCTGGTTGCAGCCAGCGTATTGCCATTTGAGCACAGGAGCGCTCACTGCACTCAAGTGGGTTGCTTGGGCCGAGGGAGAGAAACAACTGCTAACCACAAAGACGAGAACAAGCAAACCATAATAACAAAGACGCATAATCCCTCCTTGTGTCACACGTTGTGTTGGAGGTATTATGGCTTGCTCGCTCTTCGTTGGGCAATAGTTCCTCCGTACGGATTTGCCTAGCCAGAAGATAACAATCTAGTGAACAAACAAGTTTGGCTAGGAGTGTGTTCAAGCGTCCATCAACATCGAACGTGCCGAACGGACGATCCAGCGCAGCCGAGCGCGCCGCAGCCGCCGCAGCGCGGCCTGGATCGGGAACCAACGCAGCAACTCGATGCCCTCGTGCACGCCAGGGCACAACTCGCCCTGTTCCGCGCAGACCAAATAGTACGTGACCGTTTTATCGCGCAGTTTGCCCTTCTTCTCGATGCAATAGCGCACCTGTTGGACACACTGCTCGATATCGCCACCGATACCAGTCTCCTCGCGCAATTCGCGAATCAACCCATCGCTATCGCTCTCGTGCTTCTTCAGTTTCCCCTTCGGAAGTGTCCAGTACCCATGCCGCTTGCGGATCAGCAACAACTCCAGCCGACCCATATGCCAGCGGTAAACCACCCCACCCACTGCTCGAATGTGCGTTTTACTAGCATCGTTATGCTGCGGAGCGCGCGCCATCTTTGGCAACATGAGGTGTGGTGCTGAAGAGATACGTTGAACGATCATACACTCACCTGATTTGTGGCGCTGAAGAACCTGCTAGCGTCGCCGATCGTGACTATACCAGTTTGCTACTATGTCGTCAATCGACCTTCTTGCACCGTCAAGAGCTAACAGGTAGAATGTAGTTATGGACGAATAGCAGCGCATATCCTCTCTATCGCCCATACGTGGTGTGCATCTCTACAAACAACAATGTAGGTTTCCCACCCTTCTCAATCAGTACACCCCATACTGATTCGAACAAATGCACAGAACACATCATGATACCATGATCCTTCTGTGCTCGAATGGCCCAATAGATGTTTGCCATAGCGAGGAGTTTGATGAAGCGTTTATTCTACGTGCTGAGTTTTGCCCTCCTGCTCACATTCCTTCCCGCGCAACTCGATGCCGCATCGCTCACCCCCGCCAATGCCGTGCCCGGCGAACTGATCGTCAAGTTCAAGCCAAGCATCTCGCTCAACCAACACGGCCAAGCGTTTGGGGCACAGGTTGCTAGCTTGAACGCAAGCCTGCGCAGCATTGGCGCCGAAACCGCAACCTCGCTTGGCGATGCCAGCCAAACCTACCAGATCACCGTGCGGCACGACCGCAACATCCACGCGCTCGCCCAACAACTCGCCGCGCATCCCGCCGTGGAGTACGCCGAGCCGAACTACATCCGCACCCTGATGCGCACCACCAACGACCCAATCGCCAGCCAGCAGTGGGCCTTGCGTCAGATCCAAGCCTTTGAAGCGTGGGACATCACCACCGGCGGCGAGATCGTGATCGCCCTGCTCGACACGGGCGTCTCCAGTTCGCACCCCGACCTCAAGGGCAAAGTCCTGCCTGGCTACGACTTCGCCAACCGCGACTCCGACGCCAGCGATGACGAGGGCCACGGCACCTACACGGCAGGCGTCGCCGCCGCCCACGCCAACAACGGCGAAGGCATTGCGGGTGTCTGCTGGAACTGCAAGATCCTCCCCGTCAAAGTGCTGAATCGGCGGGGCCAGGGCGCAGATGCCAATATCGCTGCGGGCATCCGCTGGGCCGTTGATCAGGGCGCGCGCATCATCAGCATGAGCCTTGGTGGCCCCGAGGACTCCCAAGTGCTGCGCGATGCCGTCACTTACGCCCGCGAGCGCAACGCCCTGCTGATTGCCGCATCCGGCAACGGCCAAGCCGACGGCAACCGCCCGAACTACCCCGCCGCCTACCCTGGCGTGCTCGCCGTCTCGGCCACTACGCCTAGCGACCAAGTCACCGGCTTCTCCACCACGGGCGACTTCGTCGACATCGCCGCACCGGGCGTCGGCGTCTGGAGCACCATCTGGACTCCCAGTCAAGGTGACACCTACGGCCCATCCAATGGCACCTCGGCGGCCTGCCCCTACGTCGCAGGCGCAGCGGCGCTCATCCTCACCCTGCGGCCCGACCTGAGCGCCGATCAGATCGCCGACATCCTGCTGGCTAGCACCGACGACATCCTCACGCCCGGCAAAGACGACCAGAGCGGCTACGGACGGCTCAACCTACTGCGCGCCGTGCAGATGGCCGCTGATCCCAACGTCCTCAGCAGTTCGCGCATCCAGGGCCGTGTGATCGGCGCGGGCGCAGGCGTCACCGTCGCACTCAACACCGGGCAGCAGACCCAAACCGATGCCAGCGGCTTCTACAGCTTCGGCTCGTTGCCAGCGGGCCTCTACATCGTCAGCATCAGCGGGCAGGGCATCAGCGCAGCGCCCCAGGAAGTGTGGGTCAGCGGCACTGCCCTGAGCGTCGTCACGGTCGATTTCCATATCGGCAACGCCATTGTCGGTGGTGGCGCCGCCAACCAGTACTTCCAGCCCGTCCCGCCGCCGACCGACGGTGCGCGCTACTTTCCAGAAACGGGCCACACCCTGCGCGGCGCATTCCTCAGCTACTGGCAAGCCAACGGCGGCCTGCCGATCTTCGGCTACCCGATCAGCGAAGCGTTCGTCGAGCGGGGCGAGGATGGCAACGAATACGTCGTGCAATACTTCGAGCGCCACCGCCTCGAACAGCACCCCGAGAACGCGCCGCCCTACAACATCCTGCTCAGCCGCGTCGGCATCAACATGCTCGAAATGAACGGGCGCGACTGGTTCACCTTCCCCAAAGGCCAGCCACAAAGCGGCTGCCAATACTTCGAGGCCACCGGCCACAGCCTCTGTGAGCCATTCCTCAGCTACTGGCGCTCGCACGGCCTTGAGTTTGACGGGCGCGCAGGCAAGAGCGAAGCCGAAAGCCTGGCCCTCTTCGGCCAACCGCTCTCCGAACCGCAGATCGAAATCTCGAGCAACGGCATGCCCTACGTCACCCAATGGTTCGAGCGGGCGCGCTTCGAGGATCACGGCCCCGATGGCGTTCTGCTCGGCCTGCTGGGCAACGAGTTCGCCGCCTTGCGCGGCCTCCGCTAAACGCCACACCAACACGAAGCGCCTGTACCATCCCAGTACAGGCGCTTCAACGATCTTCGGATGCGCTACCGCAGGCGAACTCGCCTCAACAACAGCGTGTTGTGATTCTGCTGGCGCAAGTATCGCCACCCTCGCCTCAGCCGCAGCGCCAGGTGTCATGCCAGAATGAGGCTCTATCGCGCGATTCGCTCCCCTCGGGCAGGGTGGCCGTCTGCCGACCGCCTACTGAAACTCCTTCTCGCCGATATCGCCCCGGAACATGCGCCCCTCGAACATAATCCGCTCGGCGTTCACCAGCGCCCGCGCCCGTGCGCCCGCCAGCGTCGCACCCTGCGCCACCACCGTCAGCACCAAACCGCCACTCGTGCGCGGCAACGCCTGATCGAACGATGTGCTGAACCCAGGCACATTCAGCGACAACGGCCCACTCAAGGCGCGCGGCGTATAGCGCAATCCATTGAGGCTCTCGGTCGCACTGTGGAACGCTAACACCCCCTCATCCAGCGCCTCGAAGCCAGTGATCGGCCCGCCCTGCGGATAATGGTGCGGATACCCACGGGCCACCAACCCAATGCCCACCGTCGCCACCGGCGACCACGTGGGTGGGGGCAGCTCGTGGAGGCGGCGTGTATGCGCAGCCTGAAGCCAAGGGAACAGATCGCCCTCCAAGCGCGGTAACACCACCTGCGCCTCGCCCTCATGCATCGTGCAGCGCAGCGCTGTCAGGCGCGGGCCATTCTTCGTGATCACACAATCGATGCCCAGAATGCCCCAGTACACAATATCGTCCTGCTTCATCGCCGCAACAATCGGCAACAGCAACTTCTCGTGCAGGTACGCGCCCAAACGCTGCGCAAACTGCGATGTGCCGGTGTGCGCGCCCATCCCCCGCGCGAACGGCCCGCGATCGCCCTCCTCCAAGCGATCGTACAACCGCACGGGCAGCAGCGGCACCACCGTCGTGCCATCGGTGAAGGCCGAGAGCACCACGCGCGGCCCGCTCAAATAGCTCTCGATCACCACACCGCCGCTGCCATCGGCATCGAGCGGACGGGCCGCGAACAGCTCGCGCAGTCCCTCCAACGCGGCGTAGCGGTCCTCGTACACCACCTCGCCGCCCGAAGGATGATCGGCCTTAATCATCACAGGCAGCGGTTGGGTGGCCAAAAACTTCTCGGCGGTCGCCCGATCGGTGAACGCACGGCCTGGCGCGGTGGGCAGATTGTGGCGCAGCATAAACTCCTTGGCGCGGCAACGGCTCGCCGAGAGCAACGCCGCCCGCTGCGAAGGCCCACACACGCCGATATGTAGCGAGATGACCTCATCGACCAAGCCCAACTGCAGGGCACGGCTATCGGTGGGCACGATCATATCGATGCCCTCATCGAAAGCCCAATGCGCTAGAGACGCTATATTGTCGGGGTCTAGCTCCGCGCTAGGCGCAAGTTGGCCAGTCCCGGCATTACCGGGCGCACAGATCAATTCAGTAACAGATGTGCTATTAAAAAGCTTCCAAATTGTGGTGTGTGCACGGCCATCACTGCCCAGAACAAGTAACTTCATAGAGAATCAGCCCTGCGATGCTTCAAAGTGGAATGCACTATATGGTGATGCTGAGCTGTTATACTGCTTTTGTATGCAGTATTAACCTTATGGAGAAAGATGGAATAACAACACTATGACGATGTATCATATTAACTATTGACACATCTTGTACCATTATAGCATGGTGATGCGCGATTTTGCCGCATTCCGACGTTCGTTTATAATAGAGATCGTTGAAACGTGCGTACGACGAGGTGAATCAATAACATTGCGAGAAATTAAAATATCGTTCATAACCTATCCACATCCCATGAACAATCTTGTTTTACATTTTGGCTGTGCTTGTGGATCCGCTTCGGCCTTGTTTGCCGAGACTCGATGATGAGGCAAAATATGACGACACGCGCGCTTTGTATACACGGCCACTTCTACCAACCCCCGCGCGAAGATCCTCTCACAGGCACCGTGCCAACGGAAGTTGGTGCGGCTCCATATCGCAATTGGAACGAGCGCATTCACGCCGAATGCTACCGTGCCAATGCGAGCCTTGGCAACTTCGAGCGAATCAGCTTCAACGTAGGTCCCACGCTCTTTAGCTGGATGGCTCAATACGATCCCACGACCTATCAGCAAATTGTCGCGCAAGATCGCGCTAATCTGGAACAGTTTGGCGTTGGCAACGCGATCGCGCAAGCCTACAATCACGTGATTATGCCGCTCGCCAGCAGCGTCGATAAGCGCACGCAGGTGGCGTGGGGTATCGCCGATTTCGCAAAACGCTTTGGGCGTCAACCCCAAGGTATGTGGCTCCCCGAAACCGCAGTCGATCTCGAAACTCTATCTATTATGGCGGAACAGGGCATCGAGTTTACGCTGCTGGCCCCTTGGCAGGCCGATACCGATGAGCTTGACCCGACCGAACCGTACCGCGTGAACCTACCGAATGGTCGTTCGATCGTCGTCTTTTTCTACCATCAGGGTCTCAGCGGGCGCGTGAGCTTTGATCCCGGCCTCACCTCCAATGCTGATGCGTTTGCATTGCACGATCTGCCGCATCAGTACCACACCGCCAAACTGGAGCGTGGCGAGCCGCACCTGCTACTCGTGGCGACCGATGGTGAGCTGTACGGCCATCACCAGCCCTTCCGCGATATGTTCTTGGCGCACTTGCTGAAGAACGCTGGGCCGCAGCAGGGCATTATGCCCACCTACCCGGCCCGTTGGCTGCGCGAGTACCCACCGCGGCGCACCATTGGCATTCGCGAGCACACCTCGTGGAGTTGCTATCACGGCACCGCCCGCTGGAGCGCCGATTGCGACTGCACGCCGACCGGCAGCCCGTGGAAGGCCAACCTACGCACGGCCCTGAACAACGTCGCATCCGCGATCGATAAGGTGTACGTTGAGGCGCTTGCGCCCTACCGCATCGATCCTTGGGAACTGCGCGATAACTACGTGCATGTGATGCTGGGCGAGCAGCCGATCGAGGATCTGTTGGGCAGCGCCACGAAGCAGCGCCTCTCGGAGCACGAGCAGCAGCGCTTGCACGCCCTGCTCGAAGCGCAGCGCGAGCGTCAGCGCATGTTCACCTCGTGTGGCTGGTTCTTCGAGGACTTCGACCGCATCGAGCCGAAAAACAACGTGGCGTATGCCGCGCAGGCCGTGCATCTCACGCGCGTGGCGAGCAACGTGGACTTGTCGCCGATGGCGGTGGAGCAGTTGCGCAAGGTGGTCAGCCCACGCAGCGGTTTGCGGGCCGATCAGGTGTTCAGTTCGCACCTCAAGCGCGCGCAGCAACACCTCTAATTGTCGTCAGTTTAGCGTTTTGGGGAGTCTGCTTCGGCAGGCTCCTCTTTTGTTTGTATCCACAGATTATTGTATTGTTTTATACGTTCTTGACAGTCCTCATTGTCATTTCGAGATGGCTAGTAGTGCGATAAGGAGAGGCTCAGAAACTGGTCTAGTGCGCCCATTCGAAGGCCAGTTCTCAAATTGAGTCATTCTGAACGGAGTGCGCAGCACGAAGTGAAAAATCTCCCCGTCTCGTCCTGCCTTGAGCGGTTAGTTTCCGTCCTACCCGAACAGAACATGTTCCATAACGTTTTGTGGCATCGACCTTCTACTACGCGTAGAGGGTCGATGCCACTTGTAAAGGTCATGATTGAGCAGATGCGTTGTTTTTCCAAGTACACAGTCGGATTTGGTGTCACCTACCCTCATGTGTCTCGCTCGGCTCCACCAGTTCGAGCAACTCCAACCGCGCCAGCAACTGCATATAGGCCAGCAGCCCGTTCGCATCGCGTACACCCGTCTCAAGCTCGACAGCATCGAGGATCTCGGCCAGGTTGCGCTTGCCATCGGCCCAGTACAGCGCCACATCGGCGGGCAGGTCGCTGAACTCGCTGTGCTGGCGCAGCATGTCCTCGGCGGCGGCGCGCTCCTCGGGCGGCAGGCGCAGCATATGCGGGCGCAAGCTGATCGGCCCACGGTAGCGCCGTTTGGGGATCAAGCGGGCTGCGCTTTCGGGCAGCACCTCCCGTTCGCTCACCTGCCACCCTTCGAGGATGGTGTGCGCGCGCTGCCAAGTGTTTGCGGCGAACTGACGGGCTATGTTCACCCAGTGTTGCGGGTCGAAGTTCGGATCGAGCTTGCGAAGGCTGGCCAACGCGGCTTCCTGATGCTTAACACGGAAGTTGAGGCGCGCTTCCCACGGCGCTCCTTCGGGGGTTGCGCCGCTGAGCGCAGCCGTGATCGCGCTTTGTGTGGTGCGCGAGACACGCGTCTCGAAGCGGTGCTGCATCTCGTGGGCCAGCCAACTCACCTCGGCGGGGCCAGCGGTGGCGATGAAATAGGCGTAAGTGGCGGCCAACGCGGCGGCCCGCTGCAGCGATTGCGGCGAGACTTTCTCCAGCGTATCGGCGGTGGTGTGATAGAAGCGATCCGGCCATTGGATCAGCAGAGGCGTGGCGATGCCAACCGAGGGATCGCCCAAAATGTAGTGGTCGCTGCCGTTCGAGAAGGGCACGACGGCGTGACGGAACATCGGGAACACGCCCTGCCCCGAGAAGCTGTGCGCTTCGCCGAAGTAACCCTCGCGGATGGCTTCGAGCAGCGGCGCAGCGAAGCTGGGCATGGCGTCGGAGGTGCGCACCAACAGCCACGAGCTATCGGTCTGGTTCTGGTCCTCGCCGACCATGTCGAGGTTGAGGCCCGCCACGAAGTTCGGTAGTTCGTGCTCGTGGGCGGCGAAGTAGGCGTAGGAGCCGGTCATCTCGGGCATCCACAGGAAGCGAATGCCACGCTTGGGCTTGGGCAGCCGTCCACTAGCGATCAGCGAGTTGAGGGCGCGGGCAGCCTCCATCACGGCTGCGGCCCCGCTGGCGTTGTCGTTGGCCATGGGCGCAGGGTGGCAGAGATGCGCCATCACTAGTACCTGCTCGTCTGTCTTGCCTGCGATCTGCGCCGAGACCGTTTCGATGCTGCCGTCGTAGAGTTGGCTACGGATGCGCGCTCGCACCTTCACAGGCGGCTGGCCCCGTTCGGCGCGCCGCCGGATGGTGTTGCGCAGGTTCGCGCCAACACGCGGCGTAACCGCAAAGCCGAAGGCCCGTGTCTCGCCACCCCACCACCACCACGAGGCGTATTGGATATCGTCTTGCAGGTCGCTGGGCGGATACACGTCTGGCACGTGGCGCATGCCGTCGAAGATCACGCCCGCCGCACCGAGTCGTTCGATGGCGATCGGATGCACCGACATGGGCATGCGCTTGGTGAGCACGAGTTTGCCGCGAACATCAAGCCCGGCATAATCTTCGAGCCGATTACCACCATCGACAGCCACCACCTCGTACTCGCCATCGGTGGCGATGCTGCGGGGCAACAGCGACAGCGGCACCTCGCGGTAATCGGCCAGGCGCGTCAGCGTACCGTCCAGTTCGAGCAGGTGCAGCGTGCCTTCGTCGCAGTTCCACTCTTGGAACATCGGCTCGGCCCAGGCCCACACGCCCTCGCGGGCGGGGAACTGCTCGAGCGTGCTTGCGATTCCCCAACCTTGCAGTGTTGCATGAACCCATTCAGCGGCTTCACGGTACATGGGGCTGGCTTGGATGCGATGCCATTGGCTGATACGGGCGATCAAGTTTTTTGCAGCAACACCGGAGACTTCGGTATTGAGGAGTGCAAGGAGCGAACGATACATAAAAGATGATCCTTCTGAATCGTTTGGATAGCATAGATTATGGGTATGATACCACAGCGAATCGACTTCTAGCGGCATACCACTTGCCACTCTCTGGGCAAGCCCAAGAGATAAGGAGGTCACCATGGCCGATTACTCACGTGGTCACGAATCAAGCTTTCAGGATGCTGTTCAAGCGCTTCAGACCTACCTCGGTAATCGTTGGGAGGGTGTCGAGAGCGATGGTCGTGACGAGATGGTACGGGTGCTAACCGAGAAACTTGGCTACGATCGGCGTGATGCCAATATGCTGCTCGATGCGATGATCGATTCGGGTACGCTGCGGTATCACACTGAATCGGGCAGTCAGGTTGCTGAGGTACCTGTGGTTGGCGCGCCCTCAACTGGCGCTCCAGTGCCGTTCGTTCCGGAGGCCGGGTATTGGCAGATTGGCACCGAGGAGCCTGAGGCTGAATCGAACGTGCGCAAAGGACAGGTCACGCCTAGTTAGACATGCTGGCCCGCTATTTCAGTTGTACAAGCGCGCTGGGGAAACCTAGTGCGCTTGTTGCGTGCTACAATGGGAAGTGTTAGGTGTAACAATTTGTATCACCTTCATTGTCAGATACAAGAGAAATGCGTGTTCAATCTGCGAAATCTGTGGATGTGTAACGGTTTTGTGATTTTGGGCGTATTGATGCGACAAAGGAGTTGTAGCTATGCGTACCATTTCTATTCTTGGTGTGCCGGTTGACCTTGGCGCGGGCCGACGCGGCGTGGATATGGGGCCGAGCGCGATTCGCTATGCGGGCCTGAAGGAGAACTTGAGTGAGTTGGGCTTTGCAGTGCGCGATCTGGGCAATATCGCGGTGCCGCTGGCCGAACAGATCGAGGCGCCGAGTGAGGGCGAGCCGCTGCGCTACCTCGATGCGCTCGTGACGATCAACCGCTTGCTGGCGGAGCAGATGATCGAGATCCGCAAGAGTGGCGCGTTCCCGTTGATTTTGGGCGGTGATCACAGCTTGGCGATCGGCTCGGTGGCCGGGATGGCGCAGGGCCGCCGGATCGGCCTGATCTGGATCGATGCCCACGCCGATTTCAACACCGCCGAGACCACGCCTTCGGGCAATATCCACGGGATGAGCGTTGCCGCATTGACGGGGCGCGGGCATCCGGCGTTGACGCACTTGTGGGGCGAAGGCCCAGCCTTGCGCGATACAGACGTGGCGCTGATCGGCTTGCGCAGCATCGATCCGCTGGAGAAGGAGGCGTTGCGCGCTTCCGGCATCCACGTCTTTACGATGCACGACATCGATCGGCGCGGCATGGCCGCCGTAATGCAGGAGGCGATCGCGCAGGTTTCGGCGCACACCGAGGGCTTCTATGTGAGCTTGGATCTCGACGCGCTCGACCCGCGTGAAGCCCCGGGCGTGGGCACGCCGGTGTTGGGCGGCTTGTCGTTCCGCGAGACGCATTTGGCCCTGGAGTTGGTGGCCGATAGCGAGCGGATGCTGGGCTTGGATCTGGTTGAGGTGAACCCGATCCTCGATCAGCGTAATCGCACGGCGGAGTTGGCGGTGCAGTTCGCGCTTTCGGCATTGGGCAAGCGAATCTTGTAGCGAGGCGCGCCGTCTGTGCTATCATGCCGCTGGTCGACAACGGATTGCGGCGATGGGCCGCGACTGAAGCGGCGCGCGTTTTGGCGCGTCAGCGCCACACCTATCCGAGCGCGCAAACGTTGTACACGACGGAGGTTGTTACGTAGCGACGAGCGTTCACGCCGAGGTTGCCCCTTCTCCCCAACATAAACGGCGTTGTCGACGCCGCCGACTTGATGATGTGACGATACGAGGAGGTATCCTTATGCATTTTGCCCCCACCGAAGACCATGAGATGCTGCGCCAGATGGTGCGCGATTTTGTTGAGAAGGAGGCCAAGCCTACGGTCGCGGCTCGCGATGAGGCGATGGAGTGGCCCGCCGATCTGGTGAAGAAGATGGGCGAGTTGGGCTTGATGGGCGTGGCGGTCGATGAGCAGTATGGTGGCGCGGGGCTGGATTACATCTCGTATGCGATTGTGATCGAGGAATTGAGCCGCGTCGATGCCTCGTTGGGCGTGATCGCTTCGGTGAACAATTCGTTGGTCTGCTACGGTTTGGAGAAGTTTGCGACCGAGGAGCAGAAGCGCGAGTTTCTGGTGCCGCTGGCTTCGGGCAAGAAGTTGGGCGCGTTCTCGCTCTCCGAGCCGGGCGCTGGCTCCGATGCGGCCTCGCAAAAAACCACGGCAGTGCGCGATGGCGATGAGTACGTGATCAACGGCGTCAAGAACTGGGTCACCAACGGCGACCACGCCGATACGATCATCCTGATGGCGATGACCGACCCAAGCAAGGGGCATCGCGGCATCACGGCGTTCCTGGTCGATACCAAGGCTCCCGGCTGCAGCGTGGTGAAGGTGGAGAATAAGCTTGGCATTCGCAGCGCGCACTCCTGCCAGATGGCATACGACAATTATCGTCTGCCCGTGTCGCGGCGGCTGGGCGAGGAGGGCCAGGGCTTTAAGATCGCGATGACGATCTTGAACGCCGGGCGAATCGGCATTGCGGCGCAGGCGCTGGGCATCGCGCAGGGTGCCTACGAGGCGGCGCTGGCCTATGCCAAGTTGCGCGAGCAGTTTGGCCAGCCGATCATCGAGTTCCAGGGCGTGGGCTTTACGCTGGCCGATATGGCCACTCGCATCAAGGCGGCCCGCCTGCTGACCTACGAGGCGGCGTGGCGCAAGGATACCGGGCAGGATTTCATCGCGGCGGCGGCTATGGCGAAGCTGTACGCCTCGGAGACGGCGATGTGGACGGCGACCAAGGCGGTGCAGATCCATGGCTCGAACGGCTACTCGAAGGAGTACCCAGTGGAGCGCTTCTTCCGCGATGCGAAGATCACCGAGATCTACGAGGGCACCAGCGAGATTCAGCGCCTGGTGATTTCGCGCGAGATCGCCAAGTAGCGCGCCATCGGATTGCACCGATGGGAGCCTGCGGCGGTGTAATCTGTGGATGCTTGGCGGTTTGTGCTACGATTGCTGTTGAGAAGGCCGATCTATTGAGGTTCGATGAGTGTGGTATGATACGCCACGAAATCGATTCTTGGCGGAGCCATTATGAAGACCACTCAGGAACGTATCGAGGAACTGCGCCGACGCCGTGAGCTCGCGCGTACGACGGATCCTCAAGCGGCTGAAAAACAGCACGCTCGTAATAAATTGACTGCTCGGGAGCGCATCGAGGCATTGCTCGATCCCGGCTCGTTTGTGGAGTTAGACGCTTTCGCAGTGCATCGCACCAGTGCGTTTGGCATGGAGAAGCGCAAGCCGCTCGGCGATGGTGTGATCACTGGGCATGGCACGATCAATGGCCGTGCCGTGTGTTTGTTCGCCCAGGATTTCACCGTGTTCGGCGGTTCACTGGGCGAGGTGTTCGCCGAGAAGATCTGCAAGGTGATGGATCTGGCGTTGCGGATGGGCGTGCCCTGCATCGGCTTGAACGACTCGGGCGGTGCGCGCATTCAGGAGGGCGTGGTGAGCTTGGGCGGCTACGCCGAGATCTTCTACCGCAACGTGCTCGCGTCGGGCGTGATCCCACAGTTCTCGCTGATCGTGGGGCCGTGTGCGGGTGGCGCCGTGTATTCGCCCGCGATGACCGATTTTATTTTGATGGTCAAGGGTTCCTCGCAGATGTTCATCACCGGCCCCGACGTGATCAAGACCGTCACGAACGAGGATGTCGGCTTCGAGGAGCTTGGCGGGGCAATGACGCACAACACCCGCAGCGGTGTGGCGCATTTCGCCGCCGAGAACGAGTACGAAGTGTTCGATCAGTTGCGCCACTTGCTCTCGTACATCCCCTCCAACAACCTGGAGGACCCGCCCTACGAGCCGCCCGAGGACGACCCGGAGCGCATGGACGAATCGCTGCAGACGATCATCCCCGATAACCCCAAGAAGCCATACGATATGATCAAGGTGATCGAGGCGGTGGTGGACGAGGGCAGTTTCTTCGAGGTGCAGCCGTTCTGGGCGCGCAATATTGTGATGGGTTTCGCGCGGTTGGATGGCTTCCCGGTCGGTGTGGTGGCGAATCAGCCGGCGCACCTGGCGGGCACGCTCGATATCGACTCGTCGGTGAAGGCGGCACGCTTCGTGCGATTCTGTGATGCGTTCAACATCCCGCTGGTGACGTTCGTCGATGTGCCTGGGTTTATGCCCGGCACGCAGCAGGAGTACGGCGGCATTATTCGCCACGGCGCCAAGTTGCTGTACGCGTACTGCGAGGCGACCGTGCCGAAGCTCACTGTCATCACGCGCAAGGCGTACGGCGGTGCCTACGACGTGATGGCGAGCAAGCACATTCGGGCCGACTTCAACTTCGCCTGGCCCACCGCCGAGATCGCGGTGATGGGTGTCGATGCGGCGGTGAAGATCATCTTCCGCAAAGAGTTGGCGAACGCCGAGGACCCGGTGGCGCGCCAAGCCGAGTTGGTGGAGGATTACCAGAATCGTTTCGCCAACCCATATGTGGCGGCGGAACGTGGCTATGTCGATGAGGTGATCGAGCCTCGCGAGACGCGACCCGCGCTGATTCGGGCATTACGACTGGCGCGTGGGAAACGTCAGAGCCTTCCCGCTCGTAAACATGGTAACATCCCTCTATAATTGCGAGGTTGAGAGGGGCAGAGGCGAAAAGGATGGGCCTTTGCCCCTCATCGTAAGCGTATAGTAATTAAATATCAACCGGAATACCTATTGCGTCGCACTTTAGAGGTATGTTAAGATGAAGCACGGACCGCACAGTTACGGCTCAAAACCGGATCTGGCGGACAGCACATAGGTGTCGAAAGCAAGATCATGGCTAACAACGACGCCGAGTACAGCGAGCGCGTAATCGAACTTCGATTGCCGAGTCGCCTTGGCTATGAAAAAGTTGCGATGGATGCCGCCTCGTCGCTGGCACGCCGAATGGGTTTTGACAGTGCTCGGATCGAGGCGCTGCGTACCGCGTTGAGCGAGGCGGTGACGAATGCGATTGAGCATGGGAACGCCCACGATGCGGCCATGAAGGTGATGGTGATGCTGACTGTCCGGCCCGATGGGCTTGTCATCAGCGTGGCTGATCAAGGGCGCAAGCATCTCGATCAGGACCAAACCGTGTTGGTCCCACGGATAGAGGACACATTTACGAAAGAAGATAAAGGTGGCTGGGGTATCTGGCTTATTCGTGAACTCATGGACGAAGTTGAATTTAGTGTCGCGCCGACAGGCGGCAACCAGGTACGCATGGTCATCCATTTGGAACGATAAAGTATGATTGGTGTGACAAATACAGTTTTATCAATGGATCTCACTTTTCCCAGCGAACTTGGTTATGAAAGGATCGCCCGCGATGCTGTGGCCGCGTTCGCTCGGCGTTTAGGATTTGATCGAGAGCGGATCGAAGACCTGAAGACGGCGCTCGGAGAGGCCTGCATTAATGCGATTGAGCATGGGAATCGGCGAGTGCCAGGCTTGCAGGTGGCGGTTTCGTGTGTTTTGGAGGGCGAACTACTCACGATCGAAGTTCGCGATACTGGCGTTCAGCGCTACGAAGGAACGGGCATTGAAGCTGGTATCGATATGAAGTTGCAAGGGTTAGCGCCATTACGCGGGATGGGTCTGATGATGATTGCGCAGTTGGTGGATGAAGCTGGGTTTAGCGAATCTTCCGATGGTGGCAATCTCTTTCGGTTAGTATTGCATCGGCATGCTTCCTAAGCCCCTGCGCTCCGGTCGCTGTTCGTCCCTATACGGCGACTGGTTTGTGTGACGCATTCTTTGCGATTTTTTAATAGACTTATTCGGTTACCCCTATACAATTGGTGTGAGGAGTTAGACATGTTGGAAGATGAATTGAGCGTCAGTACTCGTGAACGAGATGGTGTAGCTATCATCGATCTCGTTGGCGATGTGACGACTTTTGCTGAAGAGAAGATCAACAATGCATATGCGGCTGTCACCAACGCTGGTGCTCGGTATATCTTGATGAATTTTCGTCAGAACGATTATATTAATAGCGCTGGTATTGCGATCCTGATCGGTATCGTGACCGAGGTGAACCGCAACAATCAGAAGTTGGCGGTGAGCGGGCTTTCGCAGCACTTCCAAAAGATTTTCCGCATGGTCGGCCTTGCCCAATATGCTGATATTTATCAGGAAGAAGACGAGGCCGTGCAGTCGATGACCGCCGCCGCTCGGTAGGACGCTGGTGTGTGAACAGGTGGATGCTTGCGAGGTGCATCGCAGTTCGCCTGTTCACCTTCCCTCTTCTCTCCTTCTCCTCTCTACCTTTTAGCGTTTAACCCACATTTTGTGTGAATACATCGGCTGCACGGAGCACGGTGGCGTCGTCGCCGTAACGCCCGACTAGCATCATGCCTACCGGCAAGCCATTGACGGTGCCACACGGCACACTGATCGCCGGGTGCCCGGTCATGTTGAACGGCCCCATGTTGACGCTCATGCCCGTGGTGAGTTGTTGATACTCTTCGCGGCTGGCATCGTAGGGTGGGATGCGCGTGGCGTTGTAGGGCGTGGTCGGCATAATCAGCAGGTCGTAGTCGCGCAGGGCGGCATCGTAGGCCGCCCTGGCTTGGCGGCTGAGGTTCTGCGCTTTAGCGTAGTAGCTGCCGAAGTAGCGCTCTTGTAGGTAGGTGCCGAGCAAGAGCACGGGTTTGAGACTGAGCGGCAGGTCTTGCGCGTGGATGGTGCGCCCTCGCCCAAAGTGCTCCTGCATACTGCGGTGATAGTAGCCCTTCCAGTTGGTGCCCGTGGTGTTGTTGGCGATCATAGTGCTCATGCCTTCGATGGTGAGCAAAATCCACGTATGTACCGCGTGGTAATGCCAGGGGATGGAGATCGTGTCAACCTGGGCGCCAAGCTCGGTAAATTGTTGTGCGGCGCTTAACACGCACTCGTCGATCTCGCGTTTGGAGAGGTTCGGCCAGTCGAAGCCCTCCTTCACGATCGCCAAACGCAGCCCTGTGATGTCGCCGGTGAGCGCCTGAGTGTAGGGGAACGGCTGTATTTCGTTGGTTTGGCGCGAATCGAGGCCGTCGGGGCCAGCGAGCACTTCGAGCAGCAAGGCGACATCGGCCACGGTGCGCCCCATCGGCCCGACGTGATCTAGCGTGCGTTCGAGGGGGTAGATGCCAGTGTAGGGCACCAACCCGTAACTCGGCTTCAGGCCAATGATGCCACACCAACTGCTTGGCCCTCGGATCGAACCGCCCTGGTCGCAGCCGATCGCGAGATCGACTTCACCCGTGCTTACCAGGACCGCGCAGCCACTCGATGAGCCTCCCGCCGAGTACTCGGGGTTGTGCGGGTTGCGTACTGGACCCGTCTCGGCGGTGTGGCTGCCGCCCGAGTAGCACAGGTTCTCGCAGACGGCTTTGCCTACGATGGTGCCGCCTGCATCGAGCACACGGGTGACGACGGTTGCATCGATGTCGGGGATGTAGCCGTCGAATAAGAGAGAACCGTTCATCATCGGCACACCAGCCAAGCAGATGTTATCCTTGAGCACCACCGTCTTGCCGACGAGCGGGCCGCTTGAGGCGCCACGCACCTCGGTGCGCCAATACCATGCCCCAAGCGGATTCTCGTGGGGTTGAGGACGATACCCAGGAGTGCGAGGATAGGTGACTGGTAGGGTCGGCTCAACCAGTTGATCGATGTGGTTATAGGAGGGTTGCATATCGTCTGCCATGAGTTGGCGATACCAAACGAGTTCTTCGTGGGTGGCGTGTAGGTGATAACGAGCCGCGATCGTAGCTAGTTCATCGATGGTCGGTAGTTGAAATGACATAACAACCCTCTTCCTTTCTGAACGCAGCAAGTTCATCGTTGTTTTTTGCCAACACGAACAGCAGATCGCCCGCCAGGCGAGATCTAAAAAAACGGCGTGGTATAATATTGGGCAAAGATTCTTAAGAGTTGAAGGTTACGAACGTGTTATCAGTAGTTCTCTTCTTAGTGAGCGCCCTTGCACTTTTCGGCTTGGCCTACGCGCTTTGGCGTTTTTGGGAGCAATTTGCCCGACGCACGCCAGAAGAAGAAGCCTTTGATGCACGGGTAGCAGCATTAAATCGTCGTCAAGCGTATCGCATGAGCGATGAAGACCTGACTCATCCTCTGACGGAAGATGAAGCCTGGAAGATAATGGTACAACGAGGAAGAGATGGGTGGCGTCGTGAGCGATATAGCGGGAATTTATCGCGACGACAAGGCGAGAAACGGCGTCGTCCTAACCTTCGAAACCAGAGTGAATGAACGTGCCACCCAAACGAACATTCACGGGGCGCTTACCCTTGGGCCAATTCTTCTAAACCTGAGCGATTCAAAAGGGTGATGGTCGATCGGTTGATTTCGAGTAAGCGCGCTGCACGAAACTGGTTGATCACTTTGGTGACGGTTTCGCGGTAGGCGTTGATCATTTCTGCCAGTTGACGGTGGCTACGACGCGGCACTTGTACGGTCTGGTCACCGTCTTCGTGCTTCGACATATCGAGCAGCAACGACGCCAAGCGGGCTGGCACCGATTTGAACGACACTTCGTCGAGTTGGCGGCTGATGGCGAGCCGATAGCGCCCAATATCCTCGAGCAGTTGCAGGCGCAGCTCGCTATCTTGCTCGATAAGCCGACGTAGTTCGGCACGCGGCACTCGCGAGAAGCGCACAGGTGTGAGCGTTTCGGCGAATGTCGTGTAGGTTGCATCTTCCTCAATCGCCACATGCCCAAACAGTTGTCCTGGCTCAACAACCCGTAGAGTGAGTGCTCGACCCTCATTTGAGAGCAACGAGAGTGCTACTTGGCCGCTGCGTAGGAGGAGAAGATCGGTGGCGGGTTGCTCGGGTCGATAGAGCACGACACTGCGCGATGCACTCTCGATCTCACGCCCTTCTGCGAGTGCGGCCCACTCGCCAGCGCTCTCGATCTCCTTTTGTTGCTTTCGCCCCATGATCTGCTCCACGTACTAGAATCTCTATAACTGTTCTATTGTAACACACACCACAGCTCAATAGATGATCATTTAACCTCGATTGTGTAACATCCCACAAATCCTACCCAACTCGATTGGATGGTGCCGACCTGCTGCAGCCAAGGTACATTCTCCTGTTTGTGGTGCTGCGGCACTGCTACGCGTGGCGACACCACCCTCCTAGCATCAGTCGGAATGGTGTCGCGCAGCAGAGAGGTCACTTGTTGTGCGTAATCTCCAAGATGTGGTATCACAGCTTGCGGTAGAAGATGTAGGCCATTAGGATGCGGAGGAGGCTGCTAATCGCGAAGAGTGTGGTGTAATTGGTATAGGTGAAACCATTGATGGTGATTGTGAAATCGGCCAGCAGCGACATGAAGACGCCGCCCAACACGCTGGCGATAAATGATGATGCGCCCGTCAGTGCGCCGTACGTCGCCACGTAGGCTCCCCGTCCCTCTGCGGGCGCGCGGTCCATCACCATGTTGATTAACCCCTGCGTGACGCCCGGCCACAGGAGGCCCGCGCCGATCTGGCAGAACAGCAGGGGTGTATAGAACCCCGGCGATGAGCCGATCCATCCCCACGGGAGCAGCACCAAGCCCAGTATCGAGATGATCATCACCTTGAGATCGCCAAACCGATCTTGGCAATAGCCTACCAGCGGTTGGCCGATCAGCCCGCTAATGCTGGGGATGATCGTAAAGAAGGCGAGCGTGGTGAAGCTCATTTCGAGGTATTGCAGGGCGTAGGCATTGTAGAAGGACGTGACGGTATTGATGGTGAGCGCCCAAAGTGAGGCGCAGATCATCAGCGTTCGGAAGCGCTTATGTTTGAGCGGCGCGCTGAACAGGTCGCGAAGGGGCGTGGCGCGCAGATCGGGCTTGGGTGGCTCGGGTTGGTAGCTGATCACCACGAGGCCTGCGATGGCGGCCACCACTGCGGCGATAAACACGATCGCGTAGCCGACCTCGGGGTTGCCGCTCTCGGTGTAGCGATCGACCATCCAGCCCGTGACCATCGTGCTGAGCATAGCCACGGCGCTTGCGACGTTGTTGCGCAGACCGAAGTAGCGCCCTCGTTGCCGTGGCGGCACCAGATCGCTCATCCAACTGGTCCAGGCGTTGTTGCAGATGCCGAGCAATGCCTGGGTGATCGCTAGGATGATCAGGAAGATCGTGAGGCGGGCGGAGCCGAGGCTGTGAATGAACGGCAGCATGGCGATCACTGCCCACAGCGAGCGGCTGACGCCCGCGCTGAGGATGACGAGCATACGGCGGTTGCCAAGGCGTTCTTCGAGGTACGCTCCCACGAATTGGAAGAACTGCCCGATGAATGGCAGTGCGCCGATCAGGCCGATCTCAAAATCTTTGGCTCCTAGCAGGAGGGCGAATCCTGTGAGTAGGATGGAGGTGGTAGTGCTGAGGTGGATGTTGCTCAGCGCCCCTTCGATGATCGAAAGCCGCAAACCCTTTTGGATGGCGCTTGGAGAAAGACCATTTCCATTTGGTGCATCCGAGTTAGCGGATGCGGGGGTTTGGCCGCGCAATCGCACGCGTGCCAGGAACTTCATTGTAGTGCCTTAGTGCTATAAATAACAAGCTTGATCGTAGCGGGTAATCATAACGCGAAACGCGCTTGCGTCAAATTGTACAAAGCTGATACGTTGCTTACAGATTGTGATGCGACTTGGAACGCATGCAGTTGGGCACTATTGTACGATCGGATTCCTGTGTGTTGTGGTATTGATTCGGATGAGATCTGGGCCTTAATCGCGCGTCTCTGGCACGATCTCTTTGCGAAAGATCAGGATGAATTGATGGACTTGGTTGGCTACGAAGGCGAATGGATAGCCGAAGGGGTAGAGGTTTTGGCTGAGGTCGTGCCAGATGCGGTAGCCGCGAAACGAGAGGTAGGGCAGTTTCAGCAACTCTTCGACAATATCGGCGTGGAGCATGTTGTGATGTTCGCGGGTCGGCTGCAAATCTTTGGCGAAGAGCACCACGTAGCCGTGCGGCTTGAGCAGGGTGCAGGCGAGCGCGATGGTTTCGCGCAGGGCGGGCAGAAACTCGTGATAGCTGAGGTTGCCGAGGTCGGCTGGGTCACTGGTGAACGGAGTGGCGTTGCCGTTGCCGCGTTTTTTGCGCTGGCCGGTCTTGGGGCGGTTCATCATTTGGGCGTAGGGCGGGTCGGTGAGGATGAGGTCGAAGCAGCGTTGTTCGAGCGCGGCGTAGGTGGCTGGCGAGCGGGCATCGCCGACGTGTACGGGCAGTTCGGCTAGCCCTAGCTCGGCGCAGACAGTGCGGTAGATCGAGACGTACTCGCTCGAAAGCTCGATGCCCATGCCGTGGCGATCCTCCATCGCGCAGGCCAGCAGTGTGCCACCCACCCCCGCGAACGGATCGAGCACCCAGCCGCCCTGTTTGGTGAAGAAGCGGATGAGCTCGGCCATGAGTTGAGGCGGCTTTGGCGAGGGATGCGCGCGCCGTAGGGCGTGGGCGTAGCTCGCCTCGCCCCGTGTGGGGTAGCGCGTGCTGATCACCGAGCGGAGCGCGTACATCCAGGCGCTGCCGTTCAGATCGTTCAGTTGATTACGTGGATCGGGTTGCTGGGTAGGATCTGGCGGCGGAAGCTCATCAGGATCTGTCATACGCCCCTTCGTCCACACAAACGCCAAGGCAACTGTAGCTCTCCATTGATCCTTTCTCTATCATACCACGGAACGCAACCGCTGAGGCGTCGGGACGCCATGCTATAATCGCAACAGGCTCCCGCAGCACCACAGCGAGATGAGTATGCATATTCTTCAGGTGTACAAGGATTATCCGCCGATTGTGGGTGGGATCGAGAACCACGTGCGCGACCTGGCCGAGGCGCTGGTGGCGCAGGGCCATCAAGTGACGGTGCTGGTGACGAGCCTACAGCGACGCACCGAGACGCTGCAGCCGCAGCCGGGCCTGACGATCATCAAGGCGGCGCGTTTGCTGCACGCGGCCTCGACACCGTTGAGCCTGGCGCAGGTGTGGCTGGCCCGTGGTATCCGCGCCGACGTGGTGCACTTGCACTTCCCGTATCCGCCCGGTGATCTGGTGGCGTTGGCAGCCGCCAACCGTCCGCCCCTGGTGATTACGTATCACAGCGATATTGTGCGCCAACAGAATCTGCTGCGCGTCTATCGTCCGTTGCTGGAGGTGACGCTGCGGAGGGCGGCCCGCATCATCGCGACTAGCCCGAACTACGTGGCTTCGTCGCCGTTCCTGCGGCGCTACGCCGATAAATGCGCGATCGTCCCGCTGGGCATCGATACAGCGCGGTTTGCGCCCGTGGAACCCGCACAACTCGGGGCGATGCGAGCATCGCTGCCGCTGGCCCCGAGCGGGACGGGCGGGCGAATCTTGTTCGTGGGGCGTTTGCGCTACTACAAGGGCTTGCACGTGCTGATCGAGGCGATGCCGCAGATCAATGGTACGTTGTTGATCGGCGGCGATGGCCCGGAGCGCGAGGCGCTGCGCCAGCAGGCGGAGCGGCTGGGTGTGGCCGAGCGGGTGCGTTTTCTGGGCGATGTGTCGGATGCCGACCTGCCAGCGCTGTATCAGGCCGCCGATCTGTTTGTGATGCCCGCTCACGTGCGGGCCGAGGCGCTTGGCATCGCGCAGATCGAGGCGTTGGCGAGCGGCCTCCCATCGGTGAGCACCGAGATCGGCACGGGCACCAGCTTCGTCAATCTGCACGGCCAAACGGGCTTTGTGGTGCCACCGAGCGACCCGACCGCGCTGGCACGGGCGATCAACGTGCTGCTGGCCAACCCGCAGTTGCGCGAACGCATGGGCGCAGCAGGGCGCGAACGCGCGCGGCAGATGTTCAGCCAGGAGCGTATGGTCGCCGCGAACGTGGCGGTGTATCGCGAGGTGCTTAGGGATAGAGCTGCCGATAGATAGCGGCCCATTCATCCAGCGTGAGCGTTTCGGCTCGGCGGTTCGCGTCGATGTTGGCGGCCTCGAAGACGGCCTGCATGCGCTCTTTCTCGATGCGCTGGCCGATCGAGGCGAGGCCGCTGGGCAGCGCGTTCGACAGCTTCTTGCGCGAGTGCAGGAATCCCGCTTTGATCAAGCGCATCAACTGGTCGAGGTTGTCGATATCGACGGCGGGCTGTGGGCGCAGCCGCAAGCGCAACACCGCCGAATCCACAGCGGGCGGTGGAATGAAGCTGCTTCCCGGCACGCGGGCGATGATCTCTGGTTCGGCGTAGAGTTGCACCGAGTGGGCCAAGACGCTCAGATCACCCGGCTTCGCCACGATGCGCTGCGCGACTTCGAGCTGCACCAGCACAACCATGAGCGTGGGCTTGTGCGCGGCCTCCAGAAAGTGCCGCAGCACTGCCGAGGTGATCGCGTAGGGCAGGTTCGCCACCAGTTTGTAGGGCGGCAGTGTGTCGCTGGCGCGTGGGGCGTGCGCCAGGATCTCGGTGGGCGTGATGTTCAGGATGTCGGATTGCACCACGCGAAAGTGAGCGATGCCCCCAAACTCGCTCTCAAGGCGCGCAACGAGCCGCTTGTCGAGTTCGACAGAGATGACTTGTCCGGCTTGTTGAAGAAGTTCCCATGTCAAAACGCCCAGTCCTGGCCCAACCTCGATCACCGTGTCGGTGTTGCTGAGGTCGGCGGCGGAGGTGATCGCGTTGAGGGCTGTAGGATCGGTGAGGAAGTTCTGGCCCATGCCACGGGTTGGCCGCAGATCGAGGGCACGTAGAGCGGCGCGGACACGATTGGGCGTTATGTACGGGTTTTGTGTCATACTGTGTTTGGTGGGCGGTGTACTGCTGGAACAGCCGCACACCGCCCGATAGGTTTAGAGATAGCGATAACCCGGCAGCGTCAAGAATTCCTCGAAGGTATCTGCGCTGACGAGTTGGTCGAACAGTTCGGTGGCACGGGCGAAGTGCCCCTTGTTGTAGCGCTCCTCGCCGACCTGCTCCTTGATCTTGGCGAGCTCCTCGGTGATGAGCTGGCGCACAAGCTCGATGGTGACTTTGCGGCCATCGTCGAGCACGCCGCCGTCGCGGTGAATCCACTGCCACACCTGCGAGCGCGAGATCTCGGCGGTGGCGGCGTCCTCCATCAGGTTGAAGATCGGCACCGCGCCTTGGCCGCCCAGCCACGCCTCGATGTACTGAATGCCCACGCTGATGTTGGTGCGCAAGCCGTTCTCGGTGATCGGCCCGGTGACGAACTGCGTCAGGTCGGCGGCGGTCACGTTCACATCGGGGCGCTGGCGGTCGATCTGGTTGGGCTGCGGCATAATCTTGTCGAACACTTCGAGCGCCACGGGAACCAGGCCGGGGTGCGCAACCCAAGTGCCGTCGTGGCCGTCGTTGGCTTCGCGCTCTTTGTCGGCGCGCACCTGCGCAAACGCTCGCTCGTTGGCGGCGGGGTCGTTGCGCACGGGGATGAAGGCCGACATACCGCCGATCGCGTGGATGTTGCGGCGATGGCAGGTCTTGATCGCTAACAACGAGTACGAGCGCATAAAGTGCGTGGTCATCGTGACCAGCGCGCGGTCGGGGAACACGATGTCCTTGTGGGCGCGGAACTTCTTGATGCAGCTGAAGATGTAGTCCCAGCGACCACAGTTGAGGCCCGCCGAGTGCTCGCGCAACTCGTAGAGGATCTCGTCCATCTCGAAGGCCGCGGTGATCGTCTCGATCAGCACGGTGGCGCGGATGGTGCCGCGCGGCACGCCGAGCAGTTCCTGCGCCATCACGAACACATCGTTCCACAGGCGCGCCTCCAGATGGCTCTCCATCTTGGGCAAGTAGAAGTATGGGCCGCTGCCGTTGGCCAACAGCGTCGCGGTGTTGTGGAAGAAGTATAGGCCGAAGTCGAACAGCGAGGCCGAGATCGGCTGACCATCCACCAACACGTGCTTCTCGACCATGTGCCAGCCGCGCGGGCGGATGAGCGGCACAGCGATGGTCTCCTTCAACGCGTATGCCTTGCCCTCCGGGCTGACATAATCGATCGTGCGGCGGTTGGCGTCGCGCATGTTGATCTGGCCCTGGATGGTGTTCTTCCAGTTGGGTGTGTTGGCATCCTCGAGATCGGCCATGAAGACCTTTGCGCCCGAGTTGAGCGCGTTGATCACCATCTTGCGGTCGGAGGCTGGGCCGGTGATCTCAACACGACGGTCCTGCAGATCAGCGGGGATGGGCGCAACAACCCAATCACCGTTGCGGATGTCGGCTGTTTCGGGCAGGAAGTCGAGCGTGCCGCCCGCATCCAGTTCGGCTTGTCGTTCGACGCGCCGTTGGAGGAGTTCGAGCCGTCGCGATTCGAATGCGCGTGCAAGCTGAGCAACAAACGTCAGAGCCTCGTTCGTGAGGATCTCGGCAAATGCTGGTGTCACTTCGGCGGTGATGGTAATGCCAGCGGGTAGCTGGTTCGATTGCGTCATATCAAAGCTCCTTTGCTGATCAAAATCGCAGGAGCTTCTATCATACTACAAATTGGGGCACTTGCGGAGGAAGCGCAGAGCTAATGAACGTAGGTATTTGCGTAGGCCAAGCCGAATTGCAGGGAACTGTAGGTCGGCAAATGTGAGAGATCGATGCCCAATTGCACCAATGTTTGCGCGATCTCGGGCGAAATGCCCACCAGAATGACCCGCGTGCCGAGCAGTTGAGCGGCGCGAGCGGCCTGCAGCAGGTATTGCGCGACGCTTTGATCGATGATCTGGACGCCAGTGATGTCGATAATCAGGGCGGCGGCGCGGCGCTCGTTGATGGCCTTCAGCATGGTTTTGATGATCTGCTGGGCACGGATCGAATCGATGGCGCCGATCAGGGGGAGCACCAGGATGCGCTCGCTGATCGGGATGATCGGCGTGGATAGCTCTTGGATGACGGCGCGCTGGCTGCTGATGATGCGCTCTTGGAGTTGAAGCTGCGCTTGGTTGCTGGCGAGCAGGTCTTGGAGGATGCGGGGCAGCAGCTCCATCGAATCGAGCGCGGCATCGGTGACGTTGGCGGCGGTGATCAGTTGCACATCGGTCTGCACTTCGGCAGGCACAGATTCGCCTTGTGCAATGAGTGCGGCCATTTCGAGGCATTTCCTGCCGACGGCGAAGGTGCTGCGATACACGGTGGCGGCGAGTCTGCCGCGATGCACGGCGGCGAGGCCATCGGGAGTGCCGTCGAAGCCGACGACCACGACGGAATCGCAGAGGCCGCGTTGTTCGAGCACATCGAGTGCGCCGAGCGCGAGTTCATCGTTGTGGGCGAACACGCCGCGAATGTCGGGGTGGGCCGTGAGCGCATCGCTCATCATACGCGCGCCATCGGCCCGCGACCAGATGCCCTGCGTCTCATAGGCGATGCAGATATCGGGGTATTGCTTTTTGAGATGATACAGCGCATTGTAACGCGGGGTTAGCCCTCCGCCGAATTGGGCGATTTTGCCTCGGTTGCCGAGCTGTTCGGCGAGGTAGCGGACGATCGCATCGGCTCCTTGGACCTCGTTGGTGCGGACGGCGCAGGCGAAGGGTGGCATGCTGATGTGTTCCGCCACGACGATCGGGGTGCGGGCCTCGGTGATCAGGGGAGAATCTGCGACATGAATGACAAGATTGCCAGGTAAAATAAGGGCATCGACGTTTTGTGCAAATACTTCGGCAATCGCATCTTCGTAGTTGGCATCGGCGTTGATGTTGGGCGTTACAAGCGTGATTCCCAGTTCTGATGCGCGTATTTTGATGCCCTGTTGGCAGATCGCCCAATAACTGTGAAATAGCTCATATGGAACATAGCCAATGCGAAGGTTGCTTGAAACGTTCATGCCGCTGCCATTCCTCCTCTGCATCCGGGCTACGATGAAAACATATATGATTTTCTTACAGCATACCTGTGATCGTTGTGGGCGTCAATACGGTTTGTACCGTTTTTTAACGAAGACGAGGTTGCTTCCAAATCAAATGATGAATGGCGTTGAAACGCATCGATTGTGATGAAAAGTTGCTCTCGTTTGCGGAAACAGCGTGTTTGATGTTGTTGTGAAGTGTTGGTGGTTGGCTTGGATTGGTATCGTGCGAGCCGATAGGCAAGGGCGCGATGCTGTGTTAAGATAGCGCTATGATACGCTGGTGGCTCAAGCAACTTTCAGGACTTCCTTACAAGTACGTCACAGAATGTTCTGCGCGCCGTAGGAGGCTGTAGGAGCGTATGAGGTTCAAAACGGGGGAAGAGGCGCGTCGCCGACTGCGGGTGTTGCTGCGCTATCCCGATTCTCAGTTTGATCTGTTCGAGGCCGCATTGTGCATCTCCTGGGAGGATCGCGGTATCGACGGGCGGTTGCAGGCTCGTCGGGCGTTGGCCCAGATCGCCGATGAGTTGCATGTGCGGCTGGCTGGCCTGAGCGCTCCGCGAGCGATTGTGGCGCAGATCAATACGTTGCTGTTCGATGAGCTGGGCTTTCGGGGGAACACGTGGAATTACAGCGATCCCGAGAATAGCTTTTTAGATCGGGTGTTGGAGCAGCGTGCTGGCTTGCCGATCTCGCTCTCGGTGCTGTACATCGAGTTGGGACAGCGGCTGAATCTGCCGATTGTGGGCTTGGCGCTGCCGGGCCACTTTTTGGTGCGCTACCAAGTGTCCGATGGCGAGGATCTGTACATCGATCCGTTTAACCGTGGGCGCTTCTGGACGCTCGATGATTGCCATCGTCAAATAATGAACTTCTATGGCTCGTACTCCTCGGATCGTGTGCTGAACTCGATGGCTTCGCCGAGCAAGCATAGCATTTTGGGGCGGATGCTGCGGAATCTGCGCGGGACGTACCTGGAGCGCGGCAACTTCGAGCGGGCGCTGGCGACGGTGGAGCGCTTGATGCTGGCCGAGCCGAACAATGTCGCTGATCTGCGCGATCGGGGCTTGCTGCGGGCGCGGTTGGGGCACGTGTACCAAGCCCTGAACGATCTCGATGAGTACGCTCGTTTGATGCCGCACGCGCCGGATTTGGGGCAGTTGCGTCAGCAGGCGCTGTCTTGGGCCGAGCAGGTGGGGCGGGCGAATTAGCGTTGTGCAGCGGCCCACACTGCCGTAGTTACCTGTAGCCCTGTGCCCGTTGCGCTGGCTGGCACTCCAAAGCCCGGAGCATGACCACGGGCGCTGCCTACGCGGCTGCTCCATCTTGCGCCAGCAGCACAACACACGCCGATTGATGCGGCGGGTTGACCTGCGGTAGCGGTTCGTGGCTGGAAAGATGAAGATGGGCGGCTGGAATGCTCCAGCCGCCTTTTGTGTCGCCGCTTAATAGAGTTTGCCTTCGCGCTTGGTTCCGGTGTAGTCGATGTAGACGATCTTCGTCTCGGTGTAGAAGTCGAACACCTCGGTGCCCTGCTCGCGGGGGCCGACGCCGGTGTTCTTCATGCCGCCGAACGGCATCTGCGCCTCGCCGCCGAGCGTGGGCGAGTTGACGTGGGTCATGCCCGTTTCGATCTCGTCGATGTAGCGGAACATGCGCGACATATCGCGGGTGTAGATGCTGGATGTGAGGCCGAACTGGGAGTCGTTGGCGGCAGCAATCGCCTCCTCGAAACTCTCGACGCGGATGACGGAGAGCACCGGGCCAAAGACTTCTTCCTGGGCGATGCGCATATGGGGGCGCACGCGGTCGAACACGGTCGGCTGCACGAAGAAGCCCTTGGATAGCTCGCCCTCGGTGGCTTGCTGGCCGCCGCAGAGTAGCTCGGCGCCTTCGGCCTTGGCGATGTCGATGTACTCCAGCACCTTCTGCATTTGGCTCTCATCGACACTCGGCCCCATGTCGGTGTCATCGGCCAGCGGGTCGCCCAGGCGCATCTTGCTGGTGATGGCGATCAGGCGCTCCAGGAAGGCGTCGGCGACGGGGTGCAGCAGGATGACGCGGCTGGTGGCGGTGCAGCGCTGGCCCGTCGAGCCGAACGCGCCCGAGACAACACCCGCAACCGCCAGGTCGAGATCTGCGTCTTCTAATACGATCACGGGGTTTTTGCCACCCATCTCGCACTGTGCGGGGATACCACGCATCGCGGCGCGCTGGTAGACGCCCAAGCCGATCTCGGTGGAGCCGGTGAACGAGACACATTTGACGGCGGGGTGGTCGATGATGGTGTTGCCGATCTCGCCGCCGCCGCCGAAGACCATGTTGAGCACGCCAGCGGGCAAGCCCGCATCGACGAAGCACTGCACGGTCAGCATGGCGCTCTCGGGCGTGAGCGTGGCGGGTTTGAAGACGACGGTGTTGCCTGCGACGAGCGCGGGCGCGATCTTCCAGGCCGGGATGGCGACCGGGAAGTTCCAGGGGGTGATCAGGGCGGCCACACCGCGCGGCTGCTTGATGGTGTAGCCGAAGTTGTCGGCGAGTTCGAGCGGGATGGTTTCGCCGTTCAGGCGGCGACCGTGCGCGCCGCAGAACTCCATGATGTTGATAGTGCGGTTGAGTTCGCCGTGGGCTTCGGAGAGCAGTTTGCCCTCTTCGCGGCTGAGCGCGCGGGCGATCTCGTTGCGGCGCTCTTTCATCAGTTGCGCGGCTTGCGTGACGATCGCGCCCCGCTTGGGCGCTGGCACTTTGCGCCAGGTTTTGAAGGCTTGTGCCGCCATTTCGACGGCTGTAAGCGCTTCATCGCGGCTGGATAGCGGCACTTCACCCAAGGTTTCGCCGTTGGCAGGGTTGATGTTTGGGACGCGCTTGGCTGATTGCGATGTGATCCACTCGCCGCCAATAAAATTCTGATAGGTCTGCATGGCCGCTCCTTTGCTGATCTTAATGCAGTTTATAACTCGCCCTTCCTGTGGGCTATGGGAACGATGCTCAGTAGGATTTGGTTCGATCGAGCGAACATCCACAGATCCTTGACTGTGGTGCGCTCGTATATTCGATGATGGGTTGTGATGCTGCCTAGCGATCGCCTCGTTCGAAACGGTTTCGAACATGGTAGCGATATCCGTGCTATTATACTGCACTCGCATTGTACTACGCTGAACGGGAGTTAGCATGCTGGCTCCCCTCGAAAGGTGAACAATTGCGGTTATTGATGGTACTTCTGCTGTTGATCGGTCTGGCTCCCCCCGTGTATGCGCAACCTCCCGTCGGTCTGGTTCGCATTACTTCCTCGGTAAGCCCTCCCATTCTGGCCGATCGATCGCTGATATGGCTTGAACACGACGAACAGACCTCTCGCCTCCACAGGTATGACCTCATTTCGCGCACCTCCCACACGCTGGCTGAACGATCCGCGACGATTCTGGCGTTGGCCGCCGATGGGCGTAGCGTGGCGTGGGCCGAGCGCGCCGCCGATGGCGTGGTGCGGGTATGGTGGTTGGATGATCGGGCGGGCGCGCCGCAGATGCTACCGCTCACGTTGGGCGACGGCCTGCCTGAACTGGCGCTGATGGGCGAGACGTTGTTCTACACCGATGCGACGTCGGGCCACCAGGGCTTGTTCGCCTACGATCGGGCTACGGCGACGGAGACACTGCTCAGCACGATGGGTCAGCGCCCGGTTGCACGGGGCGGGCTGTTGCTGTGGAGCGAGGCAGAGCCGACTGCAGCCACGGGTCGTTGGCTGTGGCGCTTGCACGGGCGCTCGGCGACGGGCGAACTGCGGGTGTTGGCTGAGCGAGAGGCAGGTTACGGCGGCTTGAGCGGCTACGACACCGACGGTCAGCGGGTGGTGTGGGCGTTCGAGCCGAGTTCGGGCGATGGTCGAGTGTATGTGCAGCGCTGGGCCGATGCGGTCGCGACGCCGCTGAACGAGCGGAACGGCAGCGCGCCGCGCATTGCGGGTGAGCGTGTGCTGTGGGCCGCGCTGAACGAGGATCTGCATTGGCAAATTCACGCTGCCAACCTAGCGAGCGGCGAACAATGGGCGCTCACGGAGCCGAGCGAGGCGGCGCTCGATGCGCTGGGCATCGCGGCGGGGCGGGCGGTGTTCGCCGTTGAGCAGCCGTTTGGCGCAGGCCGCGAGGTGTACCACGCCGACGTGCAGGCCCGACAGGTGACGCTGCCCGTGGCTCCAACGGTGGCGGCCACGCCGAGCGCCTGCGATCGCGCCATCCCGAGCGGGTGCGGTCATGTGAGTGTGCAGGGCAATCAGTTGGTCGATCTGGCCGGGGTGTGGCAGATGCGGGGCGTGCAGTTCTTCCTGCCGCAGTTCGGCATCAACGAAAAGACCTTTCACACCGCCAACTACGCCAGCGCCAAGGCCGATGGTTCGTTGGTGTACTGGTTGGATCGGGCGCAGCACTACTTGCATGCCAATCTGCTGCGGATCTTTGTGGAGTTGCCCTACGAGTCGGGCGGCACGGTGATCACGCCGACCGATTACGCCACATTGTTCGATTTTGCGACGTTGGCGAATCATCGTGGGATGCGTTTAGGCATTTCGCTGCACAACAGTGCCGATTGGAATATGAGCGAGGCGCGGGCGAACTGGATTCGCGGCTTGATCGACTATTTCGATGCGCGGGGCGGCTTGGCGACTTTGGCGTACGTCTCGGCAGATAACGAGATCAACAACCATTGCAGCCGTGCCGGCGCCGATTGTTTCGATAGCGATGGGCAGCACAATGCCAGCGCGTACATCAACGGCGCGATCGAGTGGACCGCTCGCGTTCGGGATGTGGTGAAGGGGCGCTTGCCGCAGCTGCTGGTGACGGTGGGCATCTCGACCGAGATGCGCGATGTCGATAACACGCGGGGCGCGTTCAACTTTTTTCGGCGCGATTCGCAGGGGCGCACGCTGGCGAGCCTGGTCGATTTCCTCTCGCCCCACAACTACGGCGGTGGTGCGGCGGGCATCGTGGAGGATATTCGCTATGCGGGGTTCGCTGGCCCAGTGGTGCTGGAGGAATACGGCTTCCCCAGCGATCCGCTGACGCAGCATCCGAGTCGCACCGAGGGCGCGCTGATCTGCCGGATCGATCCGAACAATGCGGTGTGCGTTAATACTGCGCCGTTCTACGTGGAGCAGAACATCATCGCGATGCGCAGTCGGGGCTATGCGGGCGGTGTGGCGTGGATGCTGGCGGATATGCGCGAGAAGAATAGCGGATCGGCCTGTTCGAGCAAGCCGTTCGATTTGTGGACGGGCCTGTTCGCGATCGGCGGGACGTACTGCGGCGGCACGTTCAACACCGCGTTGGGCCACCCCAAGGCCACGGCGGTGCGGGTCTGCGCGTTTCACGTGGGTAGCGTGGCGGCCTGCGATTGGGGCGTGCCGCGCCTGTACTTGCCCGTGGCGATGCGGTGAGTGGATAACGGTATGGGCAGCGATGGGGTCGCGTCTCTGGTAACACGGCGACACGCTCGATCTGCTCGTCCCGCAGCCGCCGTACGTGGTAGCATGTGGCAGAATAGTTCTTTCATGCACAAGAAAGGTTCCCAATGACCCGACGACTTATCTCCTCCGGCTCCTCGTTCGAGCAGCAGATCGGCTATTCGCGGGCGGTGGTTGACGGCGATTGGGTGTTTATCTCCGGCACCACCGGCTACGACTACGCCACAATGACGATCGCCGATGACGTGGTGGCCCAGGCGGAACAGTGCATGCGCAACATTGGCGCGGCGCTGGCCGAGGCGGGCTGCGATTGGCATGATGTGGTGCGAGTGCGCTATTTGCTGCCCAACCGCGAGGATTTCGAGCCGTGCTGGCCCGTGCTGCGCAAGTACCTTGGCGAGGTGCGCCCAGCTGCCACGATGATGGTGGTGCAACTGCTCGATCCGCGCATGCGCATCGAGATCGAAGTCACCGCCCGACGCCGCCAATGATGGTTCTACGCTGCGCGCCAGAACTGCCTCGCTCATGTTGCGCTTGTGGTTGGCAAGACATAACGTGTCGAGTCTGACACCTCTCACAGCAACGCCCCGCTAAGCGCTTTGGCTCGGCGGGGCGTGTACCTCAAACGGCGTAGGCGTTAGCCCTCTACCTCTTGATCGATCAACTCCAAGCCCTTGTCGATGACCGCCAAGCCCTCGCGCAACTGCTCCTCAGTGATGATCAGCGGCGGGTTGACGAACACCGTGTTCCAGCGCACGAACGTGTAGACGCCCTGCTCGCGCAGGTAGGGGTTCAGTTTCGCCATCGGGGCGAGTTGTGCAGGCGTCGGGTTGTAGGGTGTCAGCGGCTCGCGCGTCTTGCGGTTCTTCACGCACTCGATGATGCTGAACAGGCCGATCGAGCGCACATCGCCCACCGAGGGGTGTCGCTCTTTGATGGCCTGCAACTCTGCTGCTAACACTTTGCCGAGTTGTGCGGCCCTCTCGATCAGGTTGTCCTCTTTGTAGGCGTTGATGCAGGCGACCGCCGCCGCGCAGCCCACCGCGTGCGAGTTGTAGGTCAACCCTGCAAACAACGGGCGATCCTCGAAGTACTCGGCGATCTCGTGCGAGACCATCGTCGCGCCCAGCGGCACATACGCCGAGGTGAGGCCCTTCGCCAGGGTCATAATGTCGGGTTGGATGCCCCAGTGGTTCACCGCGAACCACTCGCCAGTGCGCCCGAAGCCGCTCATCACCTCATCGGCGATCAGCAAGATGCCGTACTTGGTGCACAGGTCGCGCAAACCGCGAATGTAGCGCTCCGACGGGATCAGGATGCCGTTGGTGCCCACCACCGTCTCGATGATCATCGCTGCAATGGTGTTCGGCCCCTCGAACTGGATGATCTCCTCGGTGCGGTTCAGGATCTCGTCGGCGTAGGCCTCGTCGTTGGGATCGACGCCCGCGCGATAGGGGTAGAAGTCGGGGATGCGTACTACACCTGGGATGCTCGGCTCGGCGGCCCAACGGCGCGGGTCACCAGTCAGGGCGATCGCGCCAGCCGTGGCGCCGTGGTACGAGCGATAGCGCGCCAAAATCTTGTGGCGGCCCGTGAACCAACGGGCGATCTTGATGGCGTTTTCGTTGGCTTCGGCACCGCCATTGGTGAAGAACGCTTTGGCCAGGTTGCTCGGGGTGATCTCTTGCAGCAACCGCCCGGCCTCGGCGCGCGCCGCTGTGGTGGAGGTGGTCGGCGCCACATAGGCGATCCGTTCGAGTTGCGACGTGATGGCCTTGATCACGCGCTGGTCGCCGTGCCCCAAGTTGGTGCACATCAACTGCGAGTTGAAGTCCATGTAGCGCTTGCCGTCGGCATCCCACAGGTAAATGCCCTCGGCGCGGTCGATCACCAGGGGCTTCATGGTGCTTTGCACCGTCCACTCGTAGAGTGTGGTGTCGTGTGACGTATCGATGATTTCTTGTCGTGAGAGAGTAGTTGTCATACTGCTGCCTCCGCCTTTGAGGTTTGTTATCGAGAACAGCCTGAGGCCGCGATCCCGTGAGGTGGGCTGCGTTTGGATGCGCGGCCTGAAATGGCAATAGTAGCAGGTTTGGGCGCGCTGTCAAGCCTTCGGAGGGCGAAAGGGTGCGCTGCGGCGCGTGGCTCGCACCACACCGCCGCAGCGCTGCACCCTCCGTAACAGTGCCCAGCCGTTCGGGGATCACGCGGGCAGAGCAGGAAAGCGCTGCCCCAGCCGCCCGCTTCTTTTTTCACCAACCAAACAGACGTGCTACCAATGGCCTACACGCTGAATGGCTTGCGATGCACGAATTGGCCCGCGCCCTGCTCGCCTTTCCACGTGCCATCGTCCACGATCACGCGACCGCGCGAGAACACGGTGCGCGGCACGCCTGTCACCTGCATGCCTTCGTAGAGGTTGTAGTCGGTGTTCTGGTGGTGTGTGGCGGCGCTGATGGTGTAGGTTTTGTTGGGGTCCCACAGCACGATGTCGGCATCGGCGCCGGGAATGATCACGCCCTTGCGCGGGTAGACGCCGAACAGTTTGGCGGGGTTGGTACTGCACAATTCGACCCAGCGGTTGAGCGAGATTTTGCCGGTGCGCACGCCGTGCGTGTACAGCACCATCAGGCGATCTTCGATGCCTGGGCAGCCGTTCGGGATGGCAGCGAAACTGCTGCGGCCAAGCTCTTTGCCAGCCGCACGGCCACTGTGCCCGCCGTCGAACCAGAACGGGCAGTGGTCGGTCGAGATGACTTGCAGCGAATCGTCGGCCACGCCCTGCCAGAGCGCTACTTGGTCGCTCGCCTCGCGGAAGGGCGGCGAACAGACCCATTTCGCGCCCTCGTATTCGGGCCGTGCGAGATCATCTTTGGTGAAGAAGAAGTATTGCGTGCAGGTTTCGGCGAAGATTTGGTTTTGCAGACCGCGTGCGTGGGCCGATTGCACAGCTTCGAGCGCGCCAGCGTTGGTGAGGTGCACGATGTAGAGTGGTGCGCCTGCGACTTCGGCCAGGCGAATGGCGCGGGCGGTGGCTTCGGCTTCCAGTTCGGGTGGGCGCGTCAGGGCGTGGTACTTCGGCTCAATATTACCGGCCGCCAGCGCCTCCTTCACCAAAATATCGATCACGTCGCCGTTCTCGGCGTGCACCATAATCAGCAGGCCGTGCTGGGCGGCTTGCTCCATCGCGCGGTAGAGCGTGGCATCGTCCACCATCAGCGAGCCTTTGTAGGCCATAAACAGCTTGAGACTGGTGACGCCGTAGGACGGGCATTGCTGAATCTCATCCATCACGCTGTCGGGCAGGTCGGTGATGGCGACGTGGAAGCCGTAGTCGATCGCGGCCTTGCCCTGAGCTTTCGCGTGCCAGATATCGAGCGTTTCGCGCAGGGTGGCGCCTTTGGGCTGGATGGCGAAGTCGATATGCATGGTGGTGCCGCCAAAGGCCGCCGCTTTGTGTCCGGTGAAGAAATCGTCGGAGGAGACGGTGCCGCCGAACGGCATATCGAGGTGGGTATGCACGTCGATGCCGCCCGGGATGACGTAGGTGCCGCTAGCATCGATGGTGGTGTCGCCGCTCAGGTTTTGGCCCACGGCGATGATGCGTTCGCCATCGAGCAGAACATCGGCCTGGTAGGTATCGCTTGCGCTAACAACGGTGCCGCCTTTGATGAGAGTGGTCATTGAAACCTCCTGCTGCGCTCGGAAGCGCTGCTTGCACAAAACCGGGGCCAATACTCCTGTGGTGGGTTAGGTGGATAACCTGGCGTGGGCGGCACGTTCGAAGGCCGCTCGGGCGGTGCCATCCCACAGCACAAAGCGCACAAGGGTGAGCGATTGAGGCTGCTCAAGAACATCGACAACCGTGTTGATGGCGATCGTGGCGGCCTCGTCGAGCGGGTAGCCGTAGGCCCCCGTGCTGATCGCCGGGAACGCGATCGAGCGGAGGCCGTGCTGGTTCGCCAGGGCCATGCTGTTGCGATAGGCGCTGGCCAGGAGGGCTGCCTCGGGGTGCTGTGTGTCGATCGAGTCGCCGTGCCACGCAACGCGGTTCGCCCGACGATAGACCGGCCCGACGGTGTGGATGACGTGACGAGCACGCAGCCGATAGCCTTTGGTGATGCGGGCCTCGCCGGTGGGACAGCCGCCGAGTGTGCGACATTCGGCCAACAACTCGGGGCCAGCCGCCGCGTGGATCGCGCCATCGACGCCACCGCCACCCAGCAAACTGGAGTTGGCGGCGTTGACGATCGCATCGACATCCTGATCAACGATATTGCCCTGCACAATCTCAAGCACCGCTTGGTTGATCGTCATCCGTACCATGGGTCTGCCCTATCCTCTGAACGCGGGAATAATCTCGTTGCCGTACACTTCGAGCGTCGCTTCCTCATCGCCCGACATCAGGTAGATATTGAACTGCGTCACCCCCGCATCGGCCAACTCACGCAGGCGTCGCTTGTGTTCGGCCACCGAACCGACGATGCAGAAGCGGTCGGTCACTTCGTCGGAGACGAACTGTGCGTTACTGCTGCCGACCTCCGCATGGTGGTGATAATCGTAGGCTTTGCGGTTGGTCACGTAGGAGGTGAGTTCGGGCGGTAGTTCATTGGCATCGTAGCGCGAGATCAGGTCCACCACGTGGTTCGAGACAAGCGCCGGGAACCAGCGCACGTGTTCGCGGGCCGTCTCCAGATCGTCGGAGACCCACACAGCTGCGGCGGCCATCACCTCAATGCTCGCTGGATCGCGCCCTGCTGCGAGCGCGCCCTGCTTCACAAAACCCATGCACCACTTGATCAGGTGGGGATCGGCGAATTGCAGCACGATCCCATCGGCGATTCGCCCAGCCATGTCGAGCACCTTTGGTCCGTAGCCTGCGATCCAGATCGGCAGAGGATAGCTCGGATCGACCCAGGGCAGAGACACCTGCTCGCCTTCGTAGGAGATGGTTTTGCCAGTGGTGAGATCGTAGATCTGGCGGGTCGCTTCTTCGAGGCGCGTTAATGTGGTCGGTTTTTTGCCCAGCACCCGCCGCGAGCTATCGCCCCGCCCGATCCCCAGCACCATCCGCCCACCAGAGATGCGGTTGAGCGTGCCGAGGAGGCTGGCCGTCACCGTCACATCGCGCACCGCAGGATTGGTGACACAGGTGCCCAACCGCATGTTCGAGGTGGCGTTGGCCATAAGCGTGAGAAGGGGGTACGGTTCCATCCAGAGAACGTGCGAGTCGAAGACCCAACCATAGGTGAAGCCTGCGGCCTCGGCCTGTTGCGTCAGTGCGATCGAGCGCGTGTGGGGCATATCGAGCTTAAGCGTCATGCCGAAGTCCATAAGCCTGCTCCTGCTTCTGTGCTAGGTGAACAGCGAGCGACACCGCGTGGGTGCTGCTCACTGTTCGATAGGCTATTCCTTGGTAAACCGTGGGTCGGCAAAGGTTACTGGCCTTGAGTGGCCATGCGCCAGATTTCGTGGGTGTAGGCTTCTTCGCCTGCTAGTTCTTTGGTGATGCCGAAGGTCTTGGCGGTCTCGGCGCTGCGTTTGAACACCTCGGGGTCCATGTAGCCGATCTTCGTGTCCTTATTGAACGGATCGCCCCAGATCAGCTTATTCACCTCGTCCATCTGCCAGGCTTGGGCCTCTTGGCCGCCAGGTGCGTCGTTCTTCACCATAATCTCAACACAGTCGGCGGGGTTATCGCGGCAGTACGCCCAGCCTTTGAACGAAGCGCGCAAGAATCGCGCTGCGATATCTTTGTTTTTGGGGTCTTGAATCCAGTCTTCGCGCACAAAGATGCCATCTTCGGGCATTGCAGTGCCTTCGACGTTCGGATCGATGATGTTCAGTTCGTCGATAGTGTGACCAGCACTGAGCACTTGATAAAGCTCATTGTACGTCATTGCGGCGGCAGCATCAACCTCTTTGTTCAACAACAGGCTCATGTCGAACGGCTGCTGCACCAATGTGACATCGTTATCCTTGTCGATGCCGTACTTGTTCAGCGTGGCCAACAGCGTGAACTCGTTGCCGAAGAACCAGATACCCACCTTCTTACCCCTGAGATCGGCGGGTGAGTTGATGTTGCTCTCCTTCCACGAGATCTCGCGCATACCAGCATTGGTATAGACTTGGGCGATATTGATCAGTGGCGTGCCCTGCTCGCGCACCGAGAGCAAGTTGGCCAGCCAGTTGATGCCGAATTGGGCCTGGTTGCTGGCGACGACCTGCTCGGGAGCGATATCCGGCCCACCGGGGCGAATGGTCACATCAAGGTTTTCCTCGGCGTAGTATCCCTGCTCAAGAGCGGCGTAGTATCCGGCGAATTGGGCTTGGGTGACCCATTTGAGTTGTAACGTAACTTTATCGGGGGCAGTAGCGGCTGGAGCGGCGGTGGCATCGGCAGCGGGGGCTGTGGTGGCCGCAGGGGCGGTTGTTGAGCTACCACAGGCAGCCAACAAACCGCTAACAATAAGCAACGCGATGAGCGCGCCAAGGAATTTGTGAGTGCGCATATTTCCCACTCCTTCATTATGGATTGATGTAATGACCGGGGTCGCCTCGTGAACGGTTACACCTCCTTTCCTATGCGATGCGGTATCCACATGTGCATCGGCCCCCTCGCCGGATACACCACATTTCAGCGTAGAGCGAACACAACGATTCGGATTAGTGACCGTTGCGCTCTTGTCGGAACGAGACATGCCAGGGCATCACCAGCCGCTCGCAGGCCGCGATCACCAAGTAGAAGGCGATGCCCAACAAGCAGGCCATCAGGATGCCCGACCAACACTCGCGTAATCGCAGAATACCCGCTTGGCTTTTGATGTAGACACCCAGCGCGTTCTGCCGCCCACCGAAAAACTCGGAGACGATCGCACCGATCATACTCAGCGACGAGCAGATCTTGAGCGCGTTGAACAGGTAGGGCAGCGCGGCGGGCAAGCGCAGTTTGAGGAAAATATCGCGTTGCCGTGCCGCATACGAATGCATCAACTGAAGCGCATCGGGGCTAGGGCTGATCAAACCTCGATACACATTGATCAGCGTGGGGAAGAACGTCATAATCGCCACCACGCCGATCTTCGAGGCCGGGCTGATGCTGCCCAACCACACGCCCAACAGTGGCGAGAGTGCCACGATCGGCACGGCGTTCGAGGCTACCGAGAACGGCACCAACCCCTCGGCCAAGCCACGGAATCGCACGCAGACGATTGCCACGAGTATGCCGAGCGTGCAGCCGATCGCGAAGCCCGCCACCGCCTCACCAAAGGTGAACAAGCCGATCTGCAGCAGGAACAGCGGCTGCGCGAAGAACGCTTCAAGGATGCCACTTGGGGGCGGCAGCAGGAACAGCGGAATGTTGAACACCCACACTGCCGCTTCCCACAGGATCAAACCCACCACGAAGATAACGATCGGCGGCCACCACCGCGCAACCAGCGTCTGCACACGCGCGCCGGAGAGAGAAGGCTTGCTATTGCTACGAGCGATTGTCATGCTCAATCCCTGATCTAATTATCGTTAATGTTCGTGCAGGCTCTCGCGCACCTCGGTCACCAACTCGAAGAAGCGCGGTGCCTCTCGCGTGGTCACATCGCGCGGTCGCGGCAGATCGATCGAGATTACCCGCTCGATGCGGCCTGGACGGGGCGACATCACCACCACACGGTCGGAGAGAAAGACCGCCTCGGGGATACTATGCGTCACAAAGATCACGGTTGTATCGGTCTCCGCGCCGCCCCAGATCCGCAGCAATTCGGCCTGCATGCGCTCCCGAGTCATCTCATCGAGCGCGCCGAACGGCTCGTCCATCAGCAGGATGGAGGGCGAGAAGGCCAGCGCACGGGCGATCGATACGCGCTGCTGCATACCGCCGGAGAGTTGCCACGGGTAGGCATCGCCGAAATCCTGCAACCCCACCAACGACAGCATCGCGTTGGCGCGTTCGCTGCGCGGCGTATCGTTGAGGCCCATCACCTCCAGCGGCAACTCCACGTTCTTGCGCACAGTGCGCCAATCGTAGAGCACGGGTGCTTGGAAAACGATCCCATAGTCGCGGTCGCGGCGGGCCTGCTCCGGCGTTTTGCCCTTCACGCGGATGCTGCCAGCGCTCGGCTGCGCCAGATCGCCGATCAAGCGCATCAGCGTGCTCTTGCCGCATCCCGAAGGCCCGATCAGCGAGATAAACTCGCCCGGCGCGATCGTCAGGTTGATATCCTGCAGGGCCACCACAGGACCGCCACCGCTCTCGTAGGTCTTGCTAACCTGCTCGATCGCAATGATTGCTGGTGTGTTCATAGTCGTATTATCTCGCAGCGTGTTCGCTGACTGAACGGCGAATCAAAAGGTACCTGCGTTACGTTGAACCGAAAGCGCTATTCGGCCTTGCGTTCGCGGACAATCAGTTGCTCGGCGAGCGCCACGGCTCCATAGAAGCAGAGCCCGATCAGCGCTGACATCAGGATGGTCGCGAATAACAGTGGAGGATTAGCGTTGTAGAACTGCGCCGCCTTGATGATCTCGACACCGATGCCCTTCTGCGAGCCTGCGGGTAGTTCGGCCACCAACGCGCCGATCACACTCGCTGTGGCGGCGATCTTGAGCGACGTGAACAGGTTCGGAAGGGCTGCGGGGAAGCGCAACTTCACAAACACCTGCAGCGGCGAGGCGGCATAGGAACGCATCAGGTCGAGCGCATCGGGCGAGGCCGAGCGCAAGCCGCGCAGCATGCCGATCGTTACGGGGAAGAACGTCAGATAAGCGGCGACGATCGCCTTGGCGAGCCAATCAGGTGCATTCAGTTGCCCAAGCCCCACCACCACCATCGGCGCGATCGCCAGAATCGGCACCGTTTGTGAGCCGACTACATATGGTAAGAGTCCGCGCTCCAACAATCGCGAGGAGGCGAACAGCATCGCCAGCAGGATACCGAGCAACCCGCCGATCACAAAGCCCGCCAACGCCTCGCCGAAGGTGGCTAGCGCACTCTCAAACAGGATAGCGGCTCGCAGTGGGCCATCGGCACCGCGTGGACGATCAAAAAAAGCCGACCCGATTGCCCAGAGGTGGGGCAACTTCTGGTCGGACACTTGGAAAACCACTTTAACGATTTCCCATAAGACCGCAAGCACCACAAGAATCAACAGCGCAAACAACCAAGGCCGTACTCGCGACCAAGGTAGCCGGTGTTGACGATTCGAATCGCTTGCTTGTTGAGCTAATACCGCGCCATCGCTCACCCCAGCCTCCTATGTAGCTTGGTTTGCTATCATCAATAGCGAATCACAGATGTGATAGCAGGGTGAACAACACCAGGATCAAGCATCCTCGCTCTCACAACAGGGTACTTTCACCACAAAGACCCAATACGCTTGACAGCCCGATCCCCATGCGTAAGTGTTGGGTTAGGAAATAACGGTATTTTAAGGAATGATAATCGGAGTGGAATAGGTCGCTACTATAGAGGAGACGTTTTTTTTTGTCAAGGAGAAAATTAGTCGCTTTTTGAAGGAAACCTCAGTGAGGTTGAACACGTATTGTTCATGTCTGCTATTGCGAATGAGATCGGCAATTGATATGATAGCCTGTATGACATATATCATAGTTGCTGGCCTTGAATGTAGCGACCGCATTGATTAGCTGTAAAGGAAGGAAGCTTGTATGAAGCGACGTTTTTGGTTGATGCCAATAGCTCTATTGGTATCAGTGATCTTAGCCGCTTGTGGTGGCACGGTCGCTCAAGAGCCAACTGCGACAGCAGAGCCGACCGCTCGCCCAACATCGACTCCACGTCCTCAACCGACGGCGGCTCCTACAAAGGAACCGACTGAAGAACAGATCGAAGTACCGATTGGCAATGACGATTGGAAAACACTTCCAATCAGCATGGATGATATCGATACATACACCTATGATACAGGCATCTTCTCAGTCGACATTCCTTCCGCTTGGGACGTGCAGGACCGCAGCACCGATACCGAAGTATTGGTACGGTTTACAGATGCAACTGGGAATGGTGTTGTTCTTGTCAATATCATCGAGATGCCCGAGCCGCAGGGTGAGGAGCAACTCACCAATCTTCTGAACACGTATCTCGACAACACCTACTCCGTGCAGCCGGAATACTCGCGCGATGATGCGATTCCGCAGCCCGATGGCAGCGTCTTGGTGGTGTGGGGCTACGATGTCGATTTCAGGGGTGAGCCTGTGCGCTTGTTGGGCAACACCTTCATCGAGCAGCGCGATAACCTCGTTTCGTTGATGACGATTGCTCTGCCCGATGAGCAGTTCGACACCTTGCGCGAGGACATCAATACCGTGCTGAATTCGTACTACATCGATACCTCAGTGCCGGTTACACCTGTCGCGCTCGATGGCCTCCTGCCAGTTGAGATCGGCGATCTGGATACCTATACCTACGATACTGGTCTGTTCTCGATCGATGTGCCAGATAACTGGTCGATCAAAGATAACAGCAAGCCGGGTGAAGCGATTGTGCTGTGGACCGATCCCACGGGGAATGCATTGCTCGTTATCGACGTCTTTGCTGGTAACGGCACTCGCTCGCAAGAGGAACTGGTCGATATCCTGGAGACCTTCCTGGAGAACTCGTTCGGTAACGAGGAAGACTTCATTATCGAAGATCCGAAGCCACAATCGGATGGTAGCACTCTGATCGTTTGGAGCTATGTAGCAATGGCCACCGGTGGCGTGAAGGCCGAACTCTTGGGTAACAGCTTCATCGAGCAGCGCGGCGACCTGATCTCGATCATGACTACGACCGTGCCTCGTGATCAGTTCCAAGAATTGTTGCCACACACCAACGAAATCATTAACTCGTATCGCTTGGACCCCAATGGCATCCTGCCCTAAGCTTAATCGCTAAACGAATCGTAACAACAACCCTGGAAGCCTATGCTTCCAGGGTTGTTGCTTTCTCGGCATATTGTCGAATCTCGATTGATGTCTGCCTTTTCAAGAAAGGGGATGTCGATGCGCGTAGCAGTGCCTCGACACCACAAAAGCGTTACATCCTTACTGCCTCCGACAAAAACGAACTTGATCGCGCTACTGTCCAACCGAATTTGGTAATATGGCCCCTATCCAACACATTTTGATGTTAGATAGTAGAACTTTTGTGCGTTTTATTTGTTATTCAATGAGTAATGCATAGAAATCATATCAAATTAGTGGTATTTTCTGATGCAACGTCCTACGAATGTTAGATCTAGGTTTTATGCTATAATGAAATTGGATTTTAGCGGAGACGACAGCAGTTGGCGTCAGGAGTAGAAGCCAGCAATAGAGAGCAGTATCATGAGTCAGCTTGGTGAGCGCTTGCGTGCAGCCCGCGAAAGTCAGGGCATTGGGCTAGCGCAGGCCGCTGTCGAAACTCGGATCTTACAGCGTTACCTCGTAGCCCTTGAGGACGGCGATTTTCAGCACCTTCCCGGTGATGTTTACGCCCGTGGATTCATTCGAAACTACGGTACATACTTAAACCTGCCCACTGAGGAGTTGATCGAACTTTATCGCCGTGAGCGTGGGCTGAGTGAGCCGATACGAATCGTACCTGCCACATCTTCACCACGAATCCGTAGCTTCGCGTTGCCGAGCTTTGTGGGTGTGTTTTCCGTGGTACTCATTCTGGTTGCCCTGACATACATTGCGTTGAGCATGACCAACCAGATTGGCAATACAAGTCAACAGCAGGTCAGCAACCAACCCACCTCCGTCCCAACACCGCTGCCGCTACCTACGAGTCGCCCCGATGCTACAGCGCTGCCGGCCATCGTGACTGGCGAGACGGCTGTTCCACCAACGCGTGCTCCGCTCGATGTCGCAGGAGGCGCTGTCACTCCTACCGCGCAGGCGACAGAGGTCGCCGATGCGCCGATCTTTGGAGAAGTGCGCATCGCAGAAGGCGATAATCCTGGTTCATGGCTTTCGATCCGTCAGGATGGCGTCGAGGTCTTTGCTCGCGTCCTCGCTCCCGGCCAGTCGTTTACAGTCCGAGCCCAACGTTCGATCTCTATTCGAGCAGGTAATGCTGGGGTTGTAACCGTCGTCATCAATGGTCAAGAACTCTGCTGTGTCAATGCCCGTAATGGCGAAGTTCGTACCATTAGTTGGCCACCATAAGCGTACCGCGCCGATCCGAGTAGGTGGAGGGGGGCATTGCCCCCCAATTTTACGTTTCAGTTCATAACTAGCCCTGGAAACAGCTCCCAACCTGCCATGTGCCATGGCCGCTGTTTGCAACGGCGCTCATTGGTGAATGGAGTAGACATATGCCAGCCGAAAGCACCTTTGATATTGTTTCTGAATTTGATCGTCAAGAGTTGGTAAACGCTATTGATCAAGCTCGACGCGAGGTCAACACACGCTACGATCTCAAAGATAGCAAAACCGAGATTGTCCTTGGCGAAAAAGAAGTAACCATCACCACCGATTCTGAGATGCGCCTCGACGCCGTGCGCGATATTGTGCAGACCAAAGTGCTGCGGCGCGGCCTCTCGCTCAAGATCCTCTCCTTCAACAAGCCCGAGGAGATCGGTGCCCTGCGCGTGCGTCAAGTTGCTACCCTGCAGCAAGGCATCCCCGACGACTTCGCCAAAAAACTACAGAAGATGATCCGTGAGCGCTTCCCCAAAGTGCAGCCCCGTATCCACGGCGATGCGCTGCGGGTCGGCAGCAAAAATAAAGATGAGCTTCAAGCGATCATTCGCTTTCTCAAGGAGCAGCAAGAGGAATTCCCGGTCGCGCTGCAATTTACAAACTATCGTTAACACCAGGCGCGGGTTGAGCATAGAACTGTCCCGCAGAATACATAGGCAAAGATGAAGTATCATATCGTTACCCTTGGTTGCCCGAAAAATGCAGTTGATAGCGAGGGGATGAGCAGCATCCTCGAAGCACAAGGCCATACCTCGGTCAACCAAGCCGAGACCGCCGATGTCCTGATCGTCAACACCTGCTCGTTTATCGCCGCTGCTCGCGACGAAACGCTCAGCGTATTGCGCGAGATGGCAGCCGCCAAAACGCCAGGCCAACGCCTGATCGCGGCGGGCTGCATGGCCGAGAGCCACGGCGAACTCGTCAAAGCGGTTCCCGGCATCGATGCGGTGCTTGGCACCCGCGAATGGCTCAAGATCGGTGAGGTCGTCGGCCCGGCTACCTCGAATGGCGCCGCCCAGCCGCGCGCAACCAACGAGTTTATCCCGCTGAGCATGTCGGCAGCGCCAGCGCCCGCCAGCCGCACCATCGACATCGATGTGCCGCTCGTCGCCGTGCAGTCGCCCGCCCAATCGTCCTCCGAGGATCTGCTGAGCGTGCCGGGCGCCTACGCCGATTGGCGCACCGCCCCGATCGAGCGCCGCGCCACTGGCCCATCGGCCTACCTCAAGATCTCCGACGGCTGCAACCTGCGCTGCGCGTTCTGCACCATCCCATCCTTCAAAGGCGATATGCGCTCGAAGGCGGTCGGCGCCATCATTGGCGAGGCCCGTGCGCTGGTGGCTCAGGGTGTGCGCGAAATCGTGCTGGTGGCCCAACACCTCACCGATTATGGCCGCGACCTTAAGCTGAAGGACGGTCTGGCGACTCTGCTCGACACGCTCTGCGAGGAACTGCCGCAGGATATCTGGATCCGGCTGATGTACGCTTACCCGCACGGCGTCACCCCGCGCCTGATCGAGACGATGGCGCGGCACCCGCAGATCTGCGCTTATTTGGACATGCCGCTACAGCATGCGCATCCGGACACGCTGCGCCGCATGCGCCGCCCGCCAGATACCGAGCGAACGCTGGGCATCATCCGTGACCTGCGCGCTGCAATGCCCGATTTCGCGTTACGCTCAACCTTTATTGTTGGGTTTCCTGGGGAGACGCGCGAGGAATTTAACGCCTTGCTCGAATTCTTGCAGGAAGCAAAGATCGATCGTGTAGGTGTATTCCGCTATTCACAAGAACCCGGGACCCACGCCGCGACATTGCCTGGTCAGGTGCGCAGTCAGGTGATCGAGCGGCGCTGGCACGAAGTCATGCAACTCCAACAGGGCATTTCACTCGAACGGAATCGACGCTGGGTTGGGCGCACCATTCAAATACTTGTCGAGGGTGAAGGGGCGGATGATACCGGCGCGCCGCTCGTTGTAGGACGATCATTCCGCGACGCGCCAGAGGTGGATGGACAGGTGTTCGCATGGGGTTCGGCAGCGCCCGGCAGCCTTGTAACGGTGCAAGTATCCCAGGCGCTTGAGTACGACCTTTGGGGAACTATCGTTTAACGAGCGGGGAACATCTTGCATGCACGTGGCTCGTATGTTCGCGTTGGGTGACGCGCGATGCAAGATGTTCACTCTTCGCCCGTTTCTCTTCACGCAGCCAGTCGGCCCTGCAACGCCTTCTGCAACTGTTCCAACTTGCTGCGGTCGTGGTGGCTCAGATATTCGACCATGTAATTGATCGCTGTCTCGCTATAGTCATCGAGTAGACCATCGAGCACCTGTTGAACCACCAACGTCACAAACTCTTCTTCCTTGATCGCCGGAGTATACACATAGGCCAAGCCTTCGCGGTGACGGTTGAGGACACCCTTCTCGGCCAAGCGACTCATCGTGGTCATCACGGTGGTGTAGGCGATGTCGCGGTTCTGCGAGAGCTTGCGGTGGACCTTCTTCACTGTGCTGCGCTCGTCGCGCCAGATGATCTGCATGATCTCAGTCTCTAGCGGACCCAGCACTTTGACTAGGCCATCCTTGGTTGGGCTGAAGCGAAAACGCATGTTAAGCGGCATGGGTATGGCTCCTTTCAATGGCGTGTCCGCCGATTGCTGACTTTGGTGTTCGCGTACACATACGGTAAACAACTTACTGCGATGCGTACTAACTTGTTGTTTGCTTCACTGATTGCAGTTTACTAGTCCGCGACGCAAACAACAATAGGTTTTGATTACTAGCCGGTTACATAAGATGACAGCAAGATTACAAGCGACTGTCGTACTATAGAGATAAACGATGAACTTAGAACAATCTCGCATAACTGTTCAGGCCGCGATGCGCGAGGCGTTTCCTCAGTTTGAAGCTCGTGTGGAACGGTTTTATGCCATGCAGCAGTATCAACTCGGCTGGCGAGACGAAAACCTCGCCCCGAGCGACTCGGTGGCTGGGAAGCTGCTGCGCCCCTACCTCGTCCTGTTGGCTTGCCGCGCTGCCGGTGGTGATATCCAGAAAGCCCTGCCTCTCGCAGCCGCCATTCAGCTCGTCCACGACTTCACGCTCATTCACGATGACATTGAGGATCAGAGTGAAACGCGCCGTGGTCGCCCGACCGTCTGGAAGCTTTGGGGCCTTGCACAAGGTATCAACACCGGCGATGGCCTGTTGATCGTCGCTCACCTCGCGATTCATCGGCTGCAAGAGGCGGGCGTGCCTGCCGAAATCGCCTTAGAGGTGATCAAACGCTTCGATCAGACTATTTTGACAGTCTGCGAAGGGCAATTCCTCGACCTGAGCTATGAGGGCGATCTACGAATTGGCGAGGCCGATTACCTTGCGATGATCAGCCGGAAGACCGCAGCTCTTGTTGCGGCGTCGACAAGTATTGGTGCGATCGTCGGAGGGGCAGATGTGGCAACCGCCAAAGCTCTCTTTGATTTTGGCCAGAATCTTGGGCTAGCGTTCCAGATACAAGATGATGTACTAGGAATCTGGGGTGAGCCTAGCGTGACGGGTAAACCAGCTGCCGCTGATTTGTATCGACATAAGCTGAGTTTACCGGTGATATATGCTTTGCAACATGCTGATCGCCGCGAAGACCTGGCGAATCTGTACAGCAAAAATCATGCCAGCGATGCCGATGTTGCTCAGATGCTCGCCATTCTCGACGAAGTTGGGGCGCAGGGCTACACCGAGGGTGTCGCGGCGCACTACCATTCCCAAGCGATGCAGGCGCTCGATTCGATCCAAGGCGGCGACGCCGAGGCGCTTGCGCAACTGCGAGGTCTCGCCGAAAGCCTGGTCGGTCGGCGCAGTTAGCCGAAACAACAGCGCGGGTGCAGGGTATCGCACCCCACACCCGCGCCTCTCCCTCTCCATACGTACGATTAGCGATACCCCTCGGCCTGCATCTCGAACAGCCGCGCGTAGGTGCCCTGGCGCGCCACAAGCTCCTCGTGCGAGCCAAGCTCGGCGATCTGGCCGTCCTCGATCACCGCGATGCGATCGGCCATGCGCACCGTGCTGAAGCGGTGCGAGATCAGCACGGCGATCTTGCCCTCGGTCAACTCGCGGAACCGCTGGAAGATCTCGTACTCGCGCTCGGCGTCGAGGGCAGAGGTCGGCTCGTCGAGCACCAGCACCTCGCCATCGCGCATAAACGCACGGCCCAGCGCGATCTTCTGCCACTGCCCGCCGGAGAGCTCGTGGCCTTTCTCGAACCAGCGCCCCAGCATCGTGTCCATACCCTGTGGTAGTTCCTCCACCACCTCGTCGGCGCCGCCGCGCTCGGCAGCCTCTTCGATGCGGGCGGTGTTGTCTAGCTCGTTGATCTGTCCAAAGCCGATATTCTCGCGCACCGTGAGCTGATAGCGCACGAAGTCCTGGAAGATCACACCGATGCGCTGGCGCAGCTCCTCGATGTCGTAATCGCGCAGGTCAACGCCGTCGAGCAGAATCTGACCCTCGGTCGGATCGTAGAGCCGCGTGAGTAGCTTGATCATCGTGGTTTTGCCAGCGCCGTTTGGGCCAACCAAGGCCAACTTCTCACCCGGCGTGATTTTGATGCTCACATTGCGGAGCGCCCAATCCTCGCGGCCCGGGTAGCGGAACGACACATTGCGGAACTCCAAGCCCTGCTGGAACTTCGCAGGCATTGGCTTGGGAGACGCGGTGTTATCCATCTGAGGCGTCAGATCCAAGAAGCTGAACAGATTGTCCATAAACAGGCCGTTCTCATACAGCCGGTTGATGTTCTCGAACAGCCCTTGGAAGGTGCCTTGGCTCTGGCGGAACAGCGTCAGGTAGAACGTCATGCTACCGATCGTGATGTTGCCGCTCACCGCTTCGTAGATGATCCAAGCGTAGGCCGCGTAGTAGCTTGCGGAGGCAAACAGGCCCCACACCAAGCTGATCAATGAGCGACGGCGCGCCAAGCTCACATCCTCGCGGAAGAACTTCCAGAACAGGTCGGTGTAGCGGTTCAACAACGGCTGTCCTAAGCCGAACAGCTTGATCTCCTTGACGGTGTTATCGACCGTCAGCAGATGCTCTAGGTAGTTCATACGGCGGGCTTCGGGGGCGCGCCACGTGATCAGCCGGAAGTACAGGCTGCTGTAGCGGCTCTGCGCGATGAACGAGGGGATCGTGGCACCGAACAGGATCAACGCGATCAGCGGGTTGAAGGCGATCAGGATCGCAGCGAACGACAGCAGTGTGATGGTGTTTTGCACCACCAAGAAGCCGCCGTTGATGATGCCGAGCGCGCGGAAATCCGCTTCGCGACGGGCGTTCTGGAGTTTATCGTAGAAGTTGGCATCCTCGAAGTATTGCAGATCGAGGGTGAGGGCCTTGGAGATCACCGCGCTGTTGATGTGATGTCCAAGCCGAGCGTTCAGCACGTGCTCCGATAAGCGCCGTATCTGTGAGATGATCGCGCTCAGCATGATCAGGCCGAACTCGAACAGCAAGTACGGGAGCGCGGCTTGCAGGCCAATTTGTGCGGTTGCCCCAATGCTGATCGAATTGATCACGGAGTCGATGATCAGCTTGGCGACCCAAGCTTGGCTGGCTGGCAGCGCGGCGCTGATCAGCGTCAGCACGGCCATCACACAGGTATTGAATTTATCGGCGCCCCAAACGAGTTGGAATGCGCCAGGAATATTGCCAAAGGCCGTGCGAGCATCGTTGAGGCGCTCGCGCCAAGTTTTCGGCGCCTCTTTCTGGTCCGATGCGCGCGGACCGCGCCCGCCCCGGGGGTGTCCATCCATATGTTCTCTATCTCCAAACAGCAGAATCCCTGCGAAGAACTCGCAGGGGTATCTTGCTGTGCTTCATTACAACGATTATCAATAGACTAAAATGATACCACATGCTTTTGTCGTATGGTATCTTCCAAAACGCCGTTTGTATATGATTTGCGATAGAAACGGGGGATTTTGGGGGTTTGATTTAGGAAACAGCTATTCAAGCGCATCAAGCGCAGCGTTCCAAGCCTTGAGACGCTCGCTATCGCCTCCAGTATCGGGGTGATGCAATCGTGCGATGGCTTTGCGTATGGCGCTGATCTCGGCGGGTGTCAGCCGAAATTCACCACTGGCGAGGTCGATCGGTTCGGCCAAGCCTTGAGCACGCCCACGCCACATATCGCGTTCTCGCTCAAGCGCGTTGTTATCTTGCGTGATATTCACGAGGTTTGCGACAGTGGTCTGATAAGCACGGGCGACTTTATCGTACTTAGCCTGCTCTTGTTTGATCTGCCGCAGAAGATCACGGATGATCTGTTGCGCTTCATCGAGTTGTTGTTGTTGTTTGATCGGATCGTCCTCGATGACAGACGCAGAGAACCGTGAACGTTCAGGCACTCGATTCACATGGTACTCCTGTATGGTGCTAGTTAGGCAGAGTATACACGAAGAATGGTGATGAGAGATCAGCCATGTGTCGGTTGTTTTTGTGTGAAAGCTATGGTAGCATGCTAAGTGAACAAACGAAACGCCCCGGTCCTATGAAGAGGATCGGGGCGCAATGTTGTTCAATGCTACCGATCGGGTCATTGCAGAGCAAGGATCTGCGCCCGCTCTTCGGGAGTGATCGGCTGGAATTCGGTACCTTTGTTCAGATAGACGATTTCCTCGTTCTTCACACTGACGATCAAGTCCTTCGCGCCATCTCGATTGAGATCATCGAGCCGCAACAGCACCGGCGTTTTATCCTCGTTGGCACCAAAGAGGTATGGGCCGGTCAGCGTGCGCGTTTGGCTTGGGTCACCACCGGGGATCTCGATCACGATCACCTGCCGATTCAGGTTCATTGCGATAAAATGGGTGGGTGTGCCAGCACCGTCGTTGTGGCCAACCACAGCATCCATTTGGAAGGTACGGGTGGAACCGTAGCGCAGATCGTCGAGGCGACTGCTACCCCAGCTGACGATGTGCCCCATCACAGCGTAGATCGCCAGCAGCGCCAATACGATGGTGATCGCATAGGAGGCACTGCTCAATGGTATGGAAGGAATGGCGATTGTAGGGCGCGTCGGGGCGCTACCGTGTCGGGAAACGGTACTACGGATTTCTTGACTACGAACTGCCATTGCTGGTGCCTCCTCTTCCAGAGCAGTTTGCCAAATGCAATCGTATCCGGCCCGACGTTCTTTCTACAATTCTCTTACTAATTAAAACGTTTGTTCTCATATCGGGTTGACGGTATTTTATCAGAACATGAGTTCTGAGTCAAGCTCATAGGACGCCGAATCACTACGCATTTTTGAGGAGTTTTACGATGGCTGGTCGGGCATTGGTGGCGGTGGTACAGGCTTCGCCAACAACGATCCTCGATGCAATCGAGCATGTGCTTCAATTGGCTGAACTTGGTCCGGATGCGGTTTGGCCGACTCGTCTGTTGATCGATCAGCGCCGTCGTAGGCCGTTTCCTGCCGCGAACACGACTCCGTGGCAACTGGACGGCGCGCTGCGTGCCTTGGGGCTTGCGGCGAGCGTGATGCAGAATCCCCGCACGTGGCGAACGCGCTTCGGCCCCCGCGATCCCTACGGCTATGCGGCGGTGATGCGTTCCAATACAGCGGTTGGCTTATCACTCGCATCGCGCGTGCCCGTCCCGCTCGATTCTACCTTTCCCACGCTGCGGCAGGTGGTCGGCGAGGAGGTGCAGATGCCGCAGGCTATGCAGAACGCGCAGCTCCTCACGTTGCCCACGCTCAAAACCGATGCGCTGGTGGGGCTCGGTGGCACGCTCAGCGTGCTGGCCTCGGCGCTGCTACCCGATTGGCAGCGCGTACCGCCTGCGTTGCTCCCATCGCTGCTGGTCGATTGCTTGGCTCTGCAACGCACCGTCAGCCCGCAGATCGGCGGCTTGATCGACGGCACCACTGCGGCACTTGGTGCTGGTCCGTACCGCCTGCGACCGCAGGTGCGCAACCTGCTGCTGGCCTCCACCGACCCGATCGCGCTCGACGCGGTGGCCGCGCGGCTACTGGGCCGCGATCCGTTGCGCGATGTGCCCTACCTGCGCATCGCTCAGGAGCGGGGCCTTGGCGTGGCCGATCTCGCGCGCATCGAACTGGTCGGCGACCAAGCCGCGCTCGCTACTCCCGCGCCATTGGCGGAGCGCCTGCGCCCCGGCCTCGCAGCTCGTTTGGCCCGCACGCCGTTTGCAAACCTGGCCTTCGCGACCGAAAGCTTGTGGTATGAGCGCCTGCTGTGGGCACTGCGCGACCGCGATCTGTTCGAGAGTTGGCTACTGCACAGCCCGTGGGGCCGCCTGTTTGGCGAATACCAGCGCAACGCCTACGGTCGTGCGCCGCAGCCGCGGCCCCGCGCCAACCCGACGCTCAAATCCTAGCGCATGCCCACCGGGCGCGGCTTCGTGCTACAATGTGAACGTGGAAACGAACTTCACCGACCTGCTGCGACGTGTACCTGGCTATCGCAACCAGATCACCCATGTCGAACCGATAGCGCCACGGGCTGCGCGCTACGCCGACCTCGCGCACCCGCTGCCTGCGCCGCTGCAACGCGCCCTTGCGCAGCGCGGCGTGACGCGCCTGTACGCGCACCAAGCCGCCGCGCTCGACGCCGTGCGTTCGGGTGGGCACGTGGGTGTCGTCACCGCCACCGCCAGCGGCAAAACGCTTTGCTACCAACTGCCCACGCTCGAAGCGATCCTCGACAACCGCCAGGCTCGCGCCCTGTTTCTGTTTCCCACCAAAGCGCTGGCCCACGACCAGCTGCGCTCGCTACACGAACTGATCGGCTTGGTGAACGACGAACTCGACGCCGAGCGCCAAACCTTCTCATCGGTGCGCCTGCCGCGCGCCTCGGCCCCGCTGATCGCTGCCACACTCGATGGCGACACGCCCATGGCCGACCGCGACCGCGTGCGCATCCAAGCCCAGATCATCCTCTCGAATCCCGATCTGCTGCACCGCAGCGTGCTGCCGGAACACCGCCGTTGGCGTGACTGGTTCGCGCAACTGCGCTACGTGGTGATCGACGAGGCGCACATCTACCGAGGCGTGTTCGGCTCGCACGTGGCGCTGATCCTGCGGCGGCTGCGGCGGCTGAGCGCCTACTACGGCGGCGCACCGCAATTCATCTGCTGCTCGGCCACCAGTGCCAACCCCGCCGAACACCTCGAAGCGCTCGTCGGCGACCCGGTGCAGATCATCGACGAGGACGGCGCGCCGCAGGGTCATCGCACCTTCGTATTCTGGAATCCGCCAACCATCGAGGATCGCAAAGCGCGCGGTGAGCTGGGTGAGGGTGGCAGCCGACGGCGCAGCACCAACGTCGAAACGGCCAACCTGCTCACCACGCTGGTCGCGAACGACATCAAAACCCTGGCGTTTGCCCGCACGCGCCGTGGGGCCGAACTGATTCTGCGCTACGCCCGCTCGGCGCTCGAAAACCAACTCGCTAAAGATGAACAGCCGCCGATCGCCGCCTACCGCGCCGGATACCGCCCCGAGGATCGCCGCGAACTGGAACGCCGCTTCCAGGAGAACGACCTGCTCGGTCTCGTCAGCACCAATGCGCTCGAACTCGGCGTGGACATCGGCGGCGTGGATGCCGTCGTGATCAGCGGCTACCCAGGCTCCGTCGCGAGCACCTGGCAGCAGGCCGGACGCGCGGGCCGCGCCCAAGGCAGTAGCCTCACCGTGCTCGTCGCCCAGGACGACCCGCTCGACCAGTTCTACATGCGCCACCCGTCGCAGTTCTTCTCGCGATCTCACGAACGGGCGCGCATCGCCCTGCAAAACCCCTATATCCTGAGCGACCAACTCTGCTGCGCGGCGGCGGAACTGCCCCTCACCGACGCCGACATGACCTGGTTCGGCGACACGATGCCCGCCCTGCGCGATTGGCTGCTGCGCCATGGTCGGCTCTACGAAAGTCAGCACGGCCTGGTCGCCAACGAGCGTCGGCCCGCTGTTGGGGTCAACATTCGCAGCGCCGATGGCGCGCCGATCACCCTGCGCGACGCCGATACAGGCCGCCAGATCGAGCAGATCCAATCCTCGCGAGCGGCCTTCGAAGTGCATCCCGGTGCGGTCTACCTCAACCAAGGCGATACCTACTTGGTCGAAAGCCTCGATGAGCACGAGGCCATCGCCCGCCGCAAAAACGTCGAGTACTACACTCAGCCTCGCGAAACCACCGACATCGCCATCGAGCGCGTGATCGAGGAGCGCAGCGTGGGCCCGGCCAAGCTCCACTTCGGTGTCGTGACCGTGACGCGTCAGGTGATCGGCTACCGCCGCAAACGCCACTTCACCGAAGAAGTGCTGAGCGAACACGACCTCGCGCTGCCGCCCTTCTCTTTCCGCACGCAAGCGGTCTGGTGGACCATCCCCGACGACCTCAGCTCCGCCCTCGCGCGGGCCTGTGGCGACACCACGCGCCACAACGGCGAAGGACTGCCCGGTGCGCTTCACGCCATGGAACACGCCGCGATCGGCCTGCTGCCCCTGTTCGCGCAGTGCGACCGCGCCGACATCGGCGGCGTCTCCACCGCGCTGCATCCCGAAACGGGACTCGCCACCATCTTCGTGTACGATGGCGTTCCGGGAGGCGTCGGCATCGCGCAGATCGGCTACGAGCAGGCCAGCGACTGGTGGCTCGCCACCCGCGACCTGCTGCGCGACTGCGTCTGCGCCGATGGCTGCCCCAGTTGTGTGCAATCGCCCAAATGCGGCAACGGCAACCATCCGCTGCACAAGGATGGCGCGCGCATGCTCGCCGACGCCCTGTTAGGCACGCCCATCCCAACCTCCGGGCGCAGCACCGCCCCGCAGATCCGCGTCACGGGCGAAGGCCGGGCCATGCTGCTCGATGATCTACGGGGACGGCTGCAACGAGCGAAGGCGGAAGTGGTGCCCGTGCGGCGCGGCGCGCTCCTAGCCGCCCTGCGCTACCGCCTCGCCACCGAGCGCGCGCGACCAGACCTCGACGCCGAGCTGCGGGCCGAACTCAATGCCATCGAAGCGCAACTGCAAACCCTCTCGTAATTCTGGCCCAAGTGCAGTATGTTTTGGGGAAGAAGATATCAGCGCCGTACCATCGGCAGCGTGCTGGGCGTTCTGCCCTGTTGAGGCAAACGACGGGCGTCTTGCGACATCGGCGGGGTGCGTGTATCGTCCGCGCGGCAGCCCGGGCACGCCGAAGCAGCCGCGCAGCCACAGCACCCGGTATCTCACGGGAGCGGGCAGGCACGGCTCGGCACGGGCCACGGGCGCAGCGGAAGGTTAGGCGGCCATCTCGCCGCCCAAATACGCATCGCGAATGCGGGGATCATCGAGCAGTGTGCGGGCTGGGCCAGCCAACGCGATCCGTCCGGTCTGCAACACATAGCCGTAGTCGGCGATCTGCAGCGCCAGATTCGCGTTCTGCTCCACCATAAAGATCGTCACGCCCTGCTTGTTGATGGCCTGAATCAGCTCCAGCACGCGGTCCACATACAGCGGCGAGAGTCCCATCGTCGGCTCGTCCATGCAGAGCAAGCGCGGACGGCCCATCAGCGCGCGGGCCATCGCCACCATCTGCTGCTCGCCGCCCGAGAGCACGCCCGCCTTCTGCGTCAGCCGCTCCTTCAGGCGAGGGAACAGGTCGAGCAAGCGCTCGTAGTCCTCCTGCACGCCTTGGCGGTCGCTGCGGGTGAACGCGCCCATCAGCAGATTCTCGCGCACCGTCATCGTGCTGAACAACCGCCGCGCCTCGGGCACCGAGCCAATGCCGCGCTTGATGATCTTGGGTGTGCTCAGCCCTGTGATCGGCTGTCCGTCGAAGTTCACACTGCCGGAGCGCGGCTGATGCAGCCCCAGAATGATCTTCATCGTGGTGGACTTGCCGCTCGCGTTGCCGCCCAGCAAACAGACGATCTGCCCCGGCTCGACGGAGATGCTCAGGTCGAAGTGCACCTGCACCGGACCGTAATACGTGTTGATGTTGGTCAGTTCGAGAAGTGCCATCGTGCCCCCCAGGCTGTTCGCGTTATGCAACAAGTTCCAGTTCCTCTTGGGCTTCGCGGTTGGCGTGCCCCACCGTCTGATGCCCCAGATACGCCTCGATCACCTTCGGATCGTTGCGCACCTCGTTCGGCAAGCCCTCGGCGATCGCGCGTCCGTTGTCCATCACCAACACACGGTCGGAGAGCTGCATCACCAACTCAAGTTTGTGCTCGATCAGCAGAATGGTGAGACCGCGCTGCTTGAGCGTGCGGATCACCTCCAGCATCTCCGCCGTCTCGGTGGGATTCATGCCCGCAGTCGGCTCGTCGAGCAACAGAATGCGGGGCCGTGAGGCCAGCGCTCGCGCGATCTCCACGCGGCGGCGGTTCGCGTACGAGAGGCTGAACGCGGGCTGATCCTTGCGCGGCAGCAGCCGCTCGCCAAAGATCTCGAGGATGCTCAGCGCCTCCTCGCGCAACGCCTGCTCCTCGGCGCGCACAGAAGCGGGCCGGATGAGCGCCAGCGCCAACTCCGCGAGCGGCCCCAACACGGGGAACGCGGGCCGCACCGCGCGCAAGCGGGTATGAGCGCCCACCAGCACGTTGTCGAGCACGCTCAGGTTCGCGAACACACGCCCGTGCTGGAAGGTGCGCGCCAAGCCGAGCGTCGCCAACTGTTCGGGCGACTTGCCGTTGATCACCTGCCCTTCGAAGCTGATCGTGCCCTCGTCGGGCGTGTCGAGCCCCGTGATCAGGTTGAACAGCGTAGTTTTGCCCGCGCCGTTCGGGCCGATCACGCTCACCGTCTCGCCGGGCGCCACGTTCAGGTTGATCGCATTGACGGCGGTGATGCCGCCGAAGCGGCGTGTGAGATTTTCTATCGCTAACACGTTCTTCTTCCCTGACGAAATGCTTTACACTGTGCCCATCAGGCCCTGTGGCCGGAAGCGAATGAGCAACAGCAGCACAATGCCATAGATCAGCATACGATATTCAGCAGCACCACGGAACAGTTCGGGTAGACTGATCAGCGCAACTGCTCCGACGATCGCGCCGAGAATGTTGCCCATGCCGCCCAAAATGATCATCGTGACGGCCAGCACCGCGATCTGAATGTTAAACGTTTCGTGGTTGATGTACGAGTACATATGCGCCGTGATCGCCCCGCTGATGCCCGCCGCGAAGCCGCTCACCGCGAAGGCCAAGCCTTTGTAGCGGTTCAGGCTGATGCCGTAGGTGCGCGCGGCCACATCGTCGTCGCGCAGGGCACGCAGCGTACGCCCCAAGTGCGAGCCGAGCAGACGCCACTGCACTAACGCCAACCCGAGCAGTGCGCCCAGCGAGAGCCAATAGATCGAGGCGGTGTCGTAGAGCTCCACGCCGAACAGCGAGAGCGGCGGGATGTTGCTGATGCCGATCGGGCCGTGCGTGAGCCACTCCCAGTTCAGGATCACCAAGCCGACGATCTCGCCGATGCCGAGCGTTGCGATCGTGACGTAGTGCCCGCGCAGTCGGAAGGCCGGGAAGATCAGCAGCGTGCCCAACCCGGCGGTGATCACTCCCGCCAACAGGATCGCGGTGCCGACGCTGACGCCCAAATCGATCGCCAGCAGCGCCGAAGCATACGCGCCGATCGCCAGCAACCCCGCGTGTCCCAGTGACATCTGCCCCGCCGTGCCTGCCACCAGCGTCAAGCTCAGCGCCAGGATCGCGTAGAGCCAAGCGTTGGTCAGCGTCTGCAACAGGTAGGTGTTCTGGACGACCAGCGGTAACAGCAACGCCACACCCGCCAGCGCCAGCACCGCCCAACGGGGCACTTGCACCGGACGGCTCGGCGCGATGAAGGTGCCCGTCAACGGCTCGGGCGGCAGTTGGCGCGTCCTGCTCAGCAGGCCGTTTGGCCGCCAGACCAACACCACAATCAGCAGCAGGAAGGCGAACAGATTGCGGTAGCTTGTGCCGAGCAGCGCGATACCGTAACTTTCGATCAGACCGAGCAGCAGACTGCCCAGCACCGCACCCAGCACACTGCCCGCGCCGCCGATCAACTCCGCGATAAAACCCTTGAGCGTGGCCTGGAAGCCCATCGCCGGATAGATGTTGTTGTAGTACATCCCCACCAACAGGCCGCTCAAGCCGCCCAACGCCGACGCGATCGCGAACACCGTCTGGTTGACGGCGTGCACATTCACGCCCATCTGCATCGCTGCCTCGCGGTCGAGCGCCGTGGCCCGCACCGCCCACCCCAGCTTGGTGAAGCGCAGGAAGCAGAAGAGCAGAACGGCGGCGGTCAGGCCGATGCCGGCGATCAGCAGATCGAGCGCGCCGATCGTGCCGCTGCCCCACTGCAATCGCCAATTCGGCAACTGGCTCGGCAACGCGCGCGGGTCGGCCCCGAAGATCAACTGCACGACCTGATCGAGCACGAAGCTGATGCCGATGGTCGCCAACAGCGGCGCGATCCTGGCGGTGCTCGCCAGCGGGCGCAACCCCACACGCTCGATCAGCATACCGAGTAGCGCGCAGCCCACCACCACGCCTAAAATAGTCACCAACAGCGGCGTATGCAGGTACGAGATGCAGATCCAGCCGATGTACGCGCCGACCATATACACCGAGCCGTGCGCGAAGTTGATCAGATTCGAGACGCCGAAGATCAACGCCAAGCCGACCGCTAACATCGCGTAGATGTTGCCGATGATCAGACCGTTGATCGAATAATCGATGAATGAGGTCATAACCGCACTATCCCATTAGTGCGCGACGTCGGTGGGCTGCCGCATCACACGCAATGGCGACCCCAAATCGGCTACGAACCGAACACCATCACGCGCAACTCGGCAACCCACCGCCCGTCACGTTAGACGACTACTTCGACGCGACCGTGGGCTTGACGCCATCCCACAACTGGAAACTGCCATCCTTCACCACCAAGTTCACGCTCTTGGGCGTCGCCACGCGGCGTGTCTCGGGATCGAACTTGACCGAGCCGAAGATCACGCTCGGCACATTCTCGATCTGCGCCAAGCCATCGCGGATAGCCTTGCGGTCGGCGCCGTATTGCTTGATGACGTGATAGAACAGAATCATCGTGTCGTACGCGCCTGCTGAGAACGAATCCGGCTCTTCGTTGTACTTGGCCCGGTAGCTGGTCACGAACTTCTGCACCTCGGGGCGCGGGTCATCGGGGTAGAAGTTCGTGTTGGTGAATACGCCATTGACCGACTCGCCGCCCAACTCGATCAGTTTGGGCGAATACGCCGAACTCGTGATCACGATCGGCAGATCGATGCCCGTCGCGCGCACCTGCTGGCAGATCAGTGCGCCATCGGCGTAGTACGAGATCAGGATCAGACCATCGGGATTCGCCTCGCGCACGCGCACCAGCGTGGAGCGAAAGTCCTTCTCCTCCGGCAGGTACGCCTCCTCGGCCACCACCGTCGCGCCGCGCTCCGCCGCTGCTATCACGAACAGATCTTTGGTGGTGCGGCCCCAATCGGTGTTCAAGTAGAGCACCGCCAAGCGCCGCAGGCCCAAATCGTTGATCGCATAATTCGCCATCAGCGGCGCGTTATCGCTCTGGCTGATGGAGTTGCTCCACATATAATCGCCGCCCTTGGTGAAATCCGGGTGCGAATTCGTCAACCCGAACTGCACCAGCCCGGCGCGCTGGTAGATCGACGAAGCCGCCATCGAGGCCGGGCTAGAGAAATCGCCGAACTCCGCCACGATGCGCGGGTCGTTCACGAACTTCTGCGCCACCGCCACCGACTGCTTCGGGTCCGATTGGCTGTCCTCGAAGATGTACTGGAGCGGTCGGCCATTGATGCCGCCATTGGCGTTGATCTCGTCGAGCGCGAGATCGAAGCCCTTCTTCCATTGCGCGCCGTACTGCGCGTTCTGCCCCGTGAGCGGGCCGGAGACGCCGATGTAGATCGGCTCCTGCGCATTTGAGCCAGTGCTAGATTGCGGGGCAGCCGAGGTGCCGCACGCCGCCAACACCATAACGAGTAACAATAGCGCACTGATGCGCCCAACCAACCGAGGAGCATTGAATGTGGTCGCCATCTTCCGAAGTCCTTTCGTAGGTGAGCCTATGGGTTTATAACTTTATTGATCTATAAAGTCAAGAATAAAAACTGACAAAAAACCTACGCGATGGAAAGAAAATGAGCAGCAGAAAGCGTTAGATGCGGGGACAACAATGACACTGGCTCAGCGCGTGGTGAAGATGCGCCGCTCGCCAGCCGCACTGATGGCGTAGAGGGAGTCGAAATCGACGGTGATGATGAGATTGTGGGTGCGCAACAGAGCCCATAACGCAACTCATCGATAACGGAAAACGTTCGCTTGGAACGGTTGTATCTTAATATACAAGATCAACTTTGTCAAGATAAAGAATGGTATAAGTTACAGAGGGTTGTGACATGCGCAACGTGGGTTGATTCTGCTGCCACAAGAGGGAACCGCCGGTGGTCAGGTTCCGCGCTTTGGAGTGCCAGCCAAGGCGGCGATGCGTGGGCTACGGCTTACTACGGCAGTGTGGTTTGTTGGCGTGAGCGACCCGCGTGGGGCGGTATGTTCGGCATCCCGAACGATTCGGGCTTGGGAGCCGTCACCGCCCACTACGCTGTTTGATCAACTCGTGAATAATCTCCTGGTAACGGGTGCGTTGCCGCGCGAAGGTCGCTCGTTCGCGCTCGATCTCGGCCTGGTTCTTTTCGAGCGCGAGCTGCTGCTGCCGTAACTCGGCCTGCTGCTGTTCGAGCGCAGCGCGTTCTTGCTTGATGGCGGCCTGCTCGTGTCGCAGCACTGTGCGCTCCTGCTCGAAGGCGGCCCGTTCCTGTTCGAGTTTGGCGGTCTGGCGCGCGATCGCATCGCGCTGCACGGCGAACTCGATGGTACGGCGGGTCAACTCGTTGCGTTGGCGTTGGCCCTCGCTGCGCTGGCGCTCGATCTGGCTGCGCTCCTTGGCGAGCGTATCGGCCAGATCGGCCAACTCGGCGCGCTGGCGCTCGATTTCAGCGCGTTCCTGCGCGAGCCGCTCGTGCAACTGCTGAAGCTCGACGCGCTGCTGTTCGGCGGCTTCGAGACGCTGCGCTGCCTCGGCGTGGCGTTGTTCCACGTGGGCTTGGCGCTGCTCAAGCTCGCCGATCTGGCGCTGCAACTCGAGGTGCTGTAGCTCGTTGGCGCTCTGCTGCTGGCTGAGCAGGGCGCGTTGCTCGTGCAGCGCATCGTGCAGGGCCGCCAATGCCGTGCGCTGCTGCTCAAGCTCCTCGTAGCCACTGGCCAGTGTCGCCCGTTCCTGCTCGATCTGCGCCTGTTGTTTGGCGAGCGCTTCGGCTTGCTGTTGGAGTTCCTGCTGCTGTTGCGCAAGGGCGGCCTGCTCCTGTGCCAACAGCTCCCTTTGCTGCTCGATGTTGTTGCTGGCGGCTGGCAGGCTCGACTGGGGCTGGCCGACCGCCCGCTCGTGATTCTGCTCGGACTGCTGCGCGAACTTCGTGAGGAACGATTGCTCGGTCTGCGTCAGGAGATCCAGCGTGGCACGGGCTTGGGCGAGTTGTTCGCGCTCCAGCGCTAGTTGTGCCTGCTGTTGCGCCAACTGTTCGCGCTCCTGCTCAAGCTGTTTCTGGCCCAATTCGAGCTGTTGCTGATGTTGCTGGAGCTTCTCGGCCTGCTGGTTCAGCTCTGTTTGGCGCTGCTCTAGGTTGTCGCGCAACCGTTCGAGGACGGCGGCGTGCTGTTGCAGCTCGGCGTTGCGACGGTCGAGTTCTTCGTGTTGCGCGGAGACTTTGGCGCGTAGTTGCTCCAGTTCGTCGCGTTGCCGAGTGATGGAGATGGCGCGGCGCTCAAGTTCGGTGCGCTGGCTGCCGATCTCGTCGCGCAGCCGCGTGAGCATCTGCTGGCGCTGTTCGAGTTGGTCGCGCTGCTGTTCGAGCTCCTGCTGTTGCTGCTGGAAGAGGCTGGTCTGCTGCTCAAGCTCGGCTTGGCGCTGTTCAAGCTCGGCGGCCTGCTCCTTGATCGCGAGTTGTTGCGCGCTCATCGACTGCTGCTGTTGCTGCATCTCGGCCTGTTGCGCCGCGAGTTCGGCACGCAGTTGTTCGAGCTCGTGCCGTTGCTGATCGAGCTGTTGGTTCCGCTGCTCGATCTCGGCGAGGCGTTGATTGGCGTGAAGGTGCAGTTCTTCAACTTCAGCAAGCCGATGGTTCGTTTGGGCCTGCAACTGTTCTAGCTCGCGCTGGCGTTGGGCGTTGAGCGCTTGGGCCTGCGCAAGCTCGTTGGTCTGCTGCGCGATCTCGTGGCGTTGCTGCTCGATCTCGTGGGCTTGGCGGCTCGCTGCGGCTTTCCACTGCTCGATCTCGATCTTGCGCCGTGCGATCATCTCAAGCTGTTGGGTCGCGCTTGTGCCGAGCCGTTCGATCTCGTTGCGCCGCTGAATCACATCCTCAAGCTGGAGCGCAAGCTCGTTGCGCTGGCGTTCGAGTTCGTCGCGCTGGCGCTCGATTTCGCCCTGTTGATGCTCTACAAGGATGCGGCGCTGTTCAAGCTCGGCAGCGTGACGCAGCATATCGAGCCGTTGGCGCTCAAGGTCCGATTGGCGCTGTTCTAGCTCGGCGCGCTGTATGGTGAGCTCGTGCCGCAGTTGTTCGAGTTCGCTGGTGGATTGACTTGAGATGAGGTGTTGTTGGTTCGCGTTGAGCGCTTGGAGGCGTTCTATTTCGGCGCGCAGGAGCGCGATTTGGCCCTCTAACGCGACAATCGTTGCGCGTTGGGCGTTGATGGTCTCGGCGTGAGGCGCTTCGGCCTCTGGCAATGGTGCTGTATGAGACGCGCTCAGGAGCCGCGTGCGCACTTGTCCGACGTCGAGGCCCTGGTTGATGAGATCGCGGATGGTGGTGAGCAGAGCGATATCTTCGGAGGTGTATTGCCATTCGAGCTTATCACCCAAGCGAGTCCCGTTCGCGCTAGCACCAGGACTGAGCAGATCGGCAAACTCAAGCGAGCAGTGGCGAAGCGCCGCTGTCGAGATCCGAAGTTTCTCTGCGACTTCTCGAGGTCGATAGCCGTTCAAGATACTTGCCTTTCGCACACCGGGCAGCCAATCTTATCATGCATAACGTCCTCAGGCTCAAAAACGTTATGCGCACAACATTATTATAGCCGCTAGTAGGTTGATTTGGTGTTGGGAAGTTGGACTGATCTTGTGTTCCGATCATTTCTCGGATAGAGTGAGTGGTATGGAGCGCTTGAATGCCCTGCTACTTGCACGACGTATGCGAAGTAGTGTACAATGCCTCACAGCAAGCCCACAAGCGAGTTGTTCTGCGTACCTATCACCTAAATGTGAGAACCGCTAGACTCTCAATCGAAGATTTTTGGCATTGAGAGTCCGATAGATGCAGGCTGGGAACCGCAGCACCTGGCCGCCAATCAAGAACGAATGGCTATTGCTGAACTCCCTCCGCGCCAAGCCGTGCCGCCGTCCCGCTCCGTGCTTGATGCGGAGACTGAGAGCAAGCGCGTGATTCGCCGTGGTCCAACGCTCGAACAACTGGTGTACATAGGGTTGTTCGCGATTGCGTTGCTGATTCGACTGGTGTGGTTAGGCGAAGGCGCGCTGCATCACGACGAAACGCACCATGCAAATTATTCGTGGCGGCTGTTTTCTGGCTTAGGCTTTGTGCACGATCCTCTGTTGCACGGGCCGTTCCTCTACCATATCGGTGCGTTGTTCTTTTTTCTTTTTGGCGACAATAACGCGACGGCTCGGCTTGGTCCGGCGCTGTTCGGTAGCGTGCTGGTGATCTTGCCGTTTTTCATTCGGCGAGAGCTTGGGCGCGGCCCGGCGCTGTTGGCGAGCGTGTATCTGCTGTTTTCGCCCACCTATCTCTATTGGAGCCGCCACATTCGTCACGATATGTATCAGGTGACGTTTGAGTTGCTGGCGTTTGTGGCGCTGGTGCGCTATGCCAGCACGCGCAGGCCGTTGTGGCTGTATGTGGGCGCGGCGGCGCTCGGCTGCATGTTCAGCAATATGGAGACGTTCTTCCTCTATATTGCGATGTTCGTGCCGCTGGTGCTGATCATCTTTATGTGGCGGGTGTGGCGTCCCGGCATTTTGGTGACGGCGCTGCTGGCGTTGGTGATCGTGGCGGCGGTGTTTAAGCTGCCCGGTAAAGCCGAAGGCGAGGGCGGCACGGTTCAGCGTGTGAACGGCAGCTATGTGTGCCCAACCGTCGGCAATATGTTCCCCCCTCCGAACCCGATCATCGGCGAGCCAGGCCCGATCTTCGGCTTCGAGCCGCTGCCCACCGCCGATAACAACTATGCGTTGTGCGTGCGTGTTCAGCCCGACGATCAGTTTTTGGTATATCTCGCGAAGTTGTGGCAGTTCTTCGGCCATCCTTCGATCTTGCTGGGCGCGGCGATCACGATTATCGGCTTGGTGGCGCTGTACGTGGCGATCTGGGTGCGGCGCGATGCCAACGGTATGACGGTGTGGCAACGGGCACGTACGAAGCCCGATCAGGCGCTTGAGGTGTTCGCCAGCTTGTCGTGGGGGTCGCGCACGTGGATCGCGTTGGCGATCTTCTTCTCGATCTACGGCATGCTGTTTAGCTCGTTCCTGGTGCATCCGACAGGCTTAATCAGCGGTACGACCGGCTCGCTGCTGTATTGGCTGGCGCAGCACGGCGTGGCGCGTGGCGGCCAGCCGGGCTACTACTACTTCATCATTGCTGGCTTGTACGAGCCGCTGGTGTTGATCTGGGGCGCGGTCGGCTTGGTGATGGTCGGTTGGATGCTGGGGCGGCATGCGCTGGATTGGTGGGCGCGCCGTAAACAGGGCGATGGCGACGCGGAGCCGATCCCGCTGCGTTGGGAGTTTGTGTTGCCGCTGCTGCTGGTGTGGTGGAGCGTCGGAACGTTCGGCCTGTACTCGTGGGCCGGCGAGAAGATGCCGTGGCTGATTACGCACGTGGCGCTGCCGATGGTGCTGTTGGGCTCGTGGGCTTTGGCCCGCGTGCTGAACTGGTGGCGCTCGGTGGCGCTCGGTGGCCTGAGCACTCAGTACACCGAGGAGGAGGCCGAACAGGCGCGCTCCTGGCGGGGCCAAGCTTCGGCGCTCGGCGTCTACCTGGCGTTCTTCTTCACGGTGATGCTCTCCTGCTACCAATCGCTGGCGCTGTTGACGAAGCCCACGAATACCGAGTTTTGGCAGTTGCCGTTGGTGCTGCTGGTGGCCTGCGTGTTTGTGCTGCTGATCACGGCGGGTGCTGTGGCGATCCGGGGCTTGCGCTGGGGCGCGGGCGCGTTGGTCATAGCGATGACGCTGCTGATCGGCTTCTACACCCTGCAAAGCTCATACCGATTGAGTTATCTGTGGCCCGACGATGCCCGCGAGCGAATGATCTTTGTTCAGACCTCGACCGATGTGGCGCGGGTGATGGAGCGGTTGGAACAGGCCTCGATCCGGCGGGGCGGCGATATGGACCTGCCGATCTGGTACGATAACGAGACGATCTGGGCGTGGTATCTGCGGCGCTTCACCAATAAGCAGCAGGCAGCGCAAAATATGACGACGCCTCCTGGCCCGGAGATTCAGGCGGTGCTGATGTTGCAGGAGAACCTCTCCGTCAACGCAGCGACGAATCTCAGTGGTTTCCGTATTCAGCGCTTCCCACTGCGTTGGTGGTTTCCTGGCGAGGGCACGCGCCTGCCCGACGATTGGCTGACGCGCCCGATGCCTGAGGATGGGCCGCCGGATAATTGGCCGCTGCTGATGCGCTTGCTGCGCGCGCCGCTCGACGGAAAATCGCAGGCCGAGTTGTGGCGTTATTTGTTGTACCGTATTCCACCCGAGCCACTCGCTTCGGTTGATTTTGTGATTGCTGTGCGCCCCGAGCTAGCCGATGAGATGGGCTGGGGCTTCGGTGGCGATGATCAATGAGGCTGTTGCGGGTGCGTGTGGGCTGCTCCATTCGCATCGCACCAACAGCTCCCATGCAACACTTGAGGAACCAGAATGTCTGCCATCCCGCGCGAAACTTCCGATATTTCGACTGTGGCGGTGCTTGATCGCCGTTTTGATCTAACGCGGGTCAACCTTGATATGGTGGCCTTCATTGGCTTAGTGCTGCTGAGTGTCATCGCGCATCTCTGGGCGCTGGGCAATATGGCGCTCCATCACGATGAATCGATCCACGCTTGGTCGAGTTGGCGCTTTTTTACTGGCGCTGGTAGTTTCACCTGTGCCAATGGTCGCACGGCTGCCACATACTGTTACGATCCGATCTTCCACGGCCCGTCGCTCTACTCGCTGACGATGTTTTCGTACATGCTGTTCGGCGTGGGCGATGCGCAGGCCCGCCTGCCGATGGCCTTGGCAGGCATCGGTATGGTCGCTTCGTCGTGGATGCTGCGGCCCTATTTTGGCCGTTGGGGCACGCTGATCGCTGCGGCGCTGCTGGCGTTCTCGCCTTCGCTGCTGTACTACACGCGCTTCGCCCGCCACGATGGCCTGATGCTGCTGTGGGAGTTTTGGATGGTGCTCGGCGTGATCCGCTGGTTGGATACCGGACGGGCGCGCTACCTCTATCTGTTCTCGGTCGGCACGGCGCTGGCGATCGCCACGCACGAGTTGTACTACATCCTGTTCTTCCTGTTCGGCACCTTCGTGATTATCCGCGTGCTCTCGGAGTTGCTCGAGAAGCGCAAACTGATGATCGGCATCGCGGTGTTATTGGCGATCGCGATAGTGCTGGTGGTCTTGAACCCGTCGATCACGCCGCAACTGCGGGCCGGTGGTCTTTCCTTCTTGGTGGTTACGGTGCTGGGTATGGGCCTGTTGTTGTTGGTGGCTTGGGATAAGACGCCGCTGCTCACGGCCCGCAGCCTCGAACTGTGGCGCCATCGCCGCAACGAGTTGTGGACGGCGCTGGCCCTGCTCGGCGCGATCTATGTGGTGTTGTACAGCACCTACTTCGCCGATCCGCGTGGCATCATCGATGGGCTGTACCAGGGCATTGCGTATTGGCTCGGCTCTCAGCACGATTACGCTCGGGGCGACCAGCCGTGGTACTACTACATTCTGCTGATGCCGATCTACGAGCCGTTGGCGCTGTTCCTCTCGCTGGCGGCGACGGCCTACCTGTTGGTGTGGCGCTCGTTCGTGGCTCCGCGCTTGGTTGGGAAGGTCGCTCCGGCTGCAACGCCAGTGGCGGCGCAGGCAGCGGCTCCCGTAGCCGAGGCGGAGGTGACGCCAACAATCGCGGCTGCTGACGGTGCTGATGCTGAGATTACGCTGGAAACCACGAAGTTGGCGGATGCGACGGTTGGGGAGAGTGCTGCGGGCGAACTCCCCGCCGAGGCATCGATGGTTCAGGCAGTGGTTGAGGAACAGTCGTCGTCTGCACTGACGCCGTTTGCGTTCACCAATCATCTGTTGCCGTTGTTCCTGGTCTTTTGGTTTATCGGCTCGTTTGTGGCCTTCTCGTGGGCTGGCGAGAAGATGCCTTGGCTGCTGGTGCACATCGCGCTGCCCGGCAACCTGCTGGCCGCTTGGGTGCTTGGTCGCTTGATCGATTATGCGCGGGCGTTGCTGGGTGATCAGGCGCCAGCGGAGATTGCGGCGGCGCGCTCCAAGGTGTTGCTCATCCCGCTGCTCACCGTGCTGATGCTGGTCTTCATGGGCGTGGCGATCTGGCGGCTGTTTAGCGCTGGCGATAGCCTAGCTGGTCAATCCAACCTGCTGCAGGGGTTAATCCCGCTGTTGGCGGCTGGCGCGCTGATCTACACTATCCTCACGCTGGGGCAGATCGCCACGTGGCGCTTGACGCTGGCGCTGATGACGCTGGCGTTGGCGGGCTTGGTCACGGCCTACGAGATTCGGGCGACGTGGATGGTGGTGTACGATCACCCCGACACGCCGATCGAGCCGCTGGTGTTTGTGCAGAGTTCGCCCGATGTGCCGCTGATCGTTCAGCATGTGAAGGATCTGGCGATCAGCATGACGCGCAATCATCGCACGGAGCGGGACCCGATCGGCGGCTACTCAATGCCGATCATTATGGACACGGGCGATGAGACGGGCGAGTACAGTCTGTCGTGGCCGTACTACTGGTACTTCCGCGATATGCAGCGGATCGAGGCGCGCAAGGCCGATTTCTTCCAGAACGCAACGCCGGAGTCGTTCGAGGTGCCGATCGATCCACAGCAACCCGACGGGCCGAAGGAGTTGGCTCCGGTGGTGCTGGTGTCGGTGCCGCATATCACGAATGCGACCCGCACGGCGCTGGAGGCGAACTACGTCAAGCGCTTCGAGTCGAAGTTGAACTGGTGGTTCCCCTACGGCAACAAGTGCGATCCGCAAGCGCCGGGCTATTCGCGCTTCTACTACAATAGCTGGACACCCGCCGCAACGATCGCGCAGGATGCGCCGAAGGGCTGCGGACCCACCTCGATGTCGCCGGAGGAGTTCAAGGCGCAGAAGCAGTTTATGGCTCCTTGGCGGCTGTTCACGTGGCCGTTCGAGCCTGCGAACCTGCCGAAAACGTGGCGCTTTATGCTGTACCGCGAGTTGCCTCCGCCGCTGCAACTGAGTGGCCGCGAGATGGAGGTGTGGGTGCGCAGCGACCTCGTGGGTGGCTCGTCACTCGGGAGCACCAGCGCTGGCGCATCGTCGCCGTTGCGCTTGGTGGCCGAGCAGGTGTTCGGCGTACCGGGCCAGTTGGTGCAGCCGCACGGCTTGGCGGTCGATTCGCAGGGGAACGTGTACGTGGCCGACTCTGCGATGCACCGCGTGTTGAAGTTCGGCCCCGACGGCACGCTGCTAAAAGAGATCGGTTCGCAGGGCAGTGGGCCAGGCCAGTTGAACGAGCCGCACGGCTTGGCGGTGGATACGCAGGGCAATCTGTACGTGGCCGACACCTGGAATGCGCGCATCTCGAAGTTCGATCCCGAGGGCAACTTCCTGACGAGTTGGGGCGAGGGTCAGCCCGATGAGAGCGGTCGCCTCTTGACGATGACCGATGGCACCGAGGCAGGCAATGCGGCGGCTCCGCTCGGCTTCTACGGTCCGCGCGGTGTAGTGGTGGATGCGCAGGGCAATGTCTACATCGCCGATACGGGCAACAAGCGCATTGTGGTCACCGATACCGAAGGGAACTTCAAGTACCAGTGGGGTTCGTTTGGCGCGAGCCTGGGCCAGTTCAACGAGCCGATCGGTCTAGCGCTCGATGGTCAGGGCAACCTGTACGTTGGCGATACGTGGAATGGCCGTATTCAGGTGTTTGGCCCCGATGCGGAAGGCCGGATCAGCCCGATCCCGATCGTCACCTGGAATGTGGCGGGTTGGCAGGCCAACACCTACTACGATCCGTTCTTGGCGGCGAGCCAGAGCGGGCAGCTCTACGTATCGGTGCCCAGCCGCGACACGGTGTTGTACGCGAATCTGCGGGGCGATGTGTTGCTGCGGTGGGGTGGTAATGGCACCGACACCGCTTCGATGGTGTTACCAAGTGGTGTCGCTGTCGATAACGAGGGCGCGATCTATGTGGTGGACTTCGGCAATGCGCGAGTTATGAAGTTTAAGCTGCCGAATGTCGCTGATCCACAGTTGGGACGCTAGGACATCGGAGATGTGTTGCGCCAACGGCGTCGCCAATGCAGGAGGTAAGTGCGATGAGCGAACCTCAGCTTCAGGCGCTGGCAGATCGACATGGATTTTCGGTTGAGGCGGTACGTGTGCTTTACCTAGCGATGCAGCAGAGTAACGGTGCAATGTCGCATTTCGATCACCCGGAACTCGGTGGCCATGGGCAGTGGATGGGTGGCATGGTGATGATTGGCGATATGTTCAATAGTGCATTGCAGGATCGAGTTGTGGCGCTGTGCGGGGATTTAGCACGGCTGCCACTGCTCGAAACCCCATGAGCAGCGTATTTGTGCATGTTCTACAGTAATGCCGTTATTCTGCTCATGGAGAATAGCGGCATTATGTTTATGCGTAGAACCTGCATAGCACTGCATTTCGATGATAGATTGGCTCAACGCTTCCGTAGTTAGCCGCCCTTTTCTCACTGTAATCGAATGACACTGATGTATGACCCCTGCCAGGCTGTTGGCTAGCGGAGCATTGCTATACCAATCGTTACATTTTCGTAGAGAATGATCGGTGAAAAAGCTCATACGACAACGCGCTTTTCGCGTATTGTATGGTATGATGGAGGCTCCACTGCTCAATATGCTAGATTTTACGGTTGTGCATCTTATCTAATCGGTCATCACGTAGCAATCTGCACGGAACGCATGTTCCCTCGGGAACGATAACTCCTTGGGCTGAGCACAAACCTTGAATCGCTACAAACGACATGGTTAAAAATTCGCATATTTTCGCACTCACATGTCGTATACAGAGGCTGGTGTTAATCGATACGTTGTCATGACGAGAAATGCTGCTTGCCAATGCACAATGACATACGAAGTGTGTGATTGACGCTGAATATGCCATTGTCAATGGGTCAAGATAGAAACGAGGTCTATGCTATTCGCGGTTGTTTTATTGTTTGCATTAGCAGCAGTTGCTCCTTGGTTTCCGCGGCGCATCGCTTCAGCAACAGGCTGGGTGCTCGCGGCGGTTCCATTTGCACTGACGCTGTATTTTGCCCGCTGGATCGGTTCCTCTGCCCTCCCCGTCCGTGTCTCGTATGAGTGGGCACCATCGCTCGGTGTCTCTCTCTCGTTCTACCTCGATGGTCTGAGCCTCCTGTTTGCACTGCTGATCTTGGGGATCGGCACGCTGGTGGTGATCTACGCTGCGGGCTATTTGGGGGCGCACCCACAGTTGGGGCGATTCTACGCCTTCCTGCTGCTGTTTATGGCCGCCATGCTGGGCGTGGTGTTGGCCGACAATGTGTTGACGCTGTTTATGTTTTGGGAGCTGACGAGTATCAGCTCCTTTTTATTGATCGGTTTCTCCCATCAGCGCTCGGAATCGCGTAAAGCTGCCAACCAAGCCCTGTTGATCACGGGTGGTGGTGGCTTGGCGCTCTTCGCTGGCCTGATCATGATGGGCTTTGTGGGCGATTTCGAGCTTTCGACGCTGCTGAGCCAGGGCGATGTGGTGCGCAACCACCCGCTCTACTTCCCGATCCTGCTGTTGGTGTTGATCGGCGCGTTTACCAAGTCGGCCCAGGTGCCCTTCCACTTCTGGCTGCCCGGCGCGATGGAAGCGCCGACACCCGTGAGCGCCTATCTGCACTCGGCCACGATGGTGAAGGCGGGCGTCTATCTGTTGGCTCGCCTCAGCCCCGTGTTGAACGGCACCACCGAATGGGAATGGATCGTCACCACGGTGGGCGCGGTCACGATGCTCACTGGCGGCATTATGGCGTTCTATCAGACCGATCTCAAGCGCCTGCTGGCCTACTCGACGATCAGCGCGCTCGGCACGTTGATGCTGCTGTTGGGTCTCAGCACCGCCGAAGCGCAGATCGCAATGGTGGTGTTTTTGTTGGCCCACGCGCTCTACAAAGGCGCGCTCTTTATGGTCGCAGGCATCATCGATCATGAGACGGGCACCCGCGATGTCAGTCTGCTCGGTGGCCTGCGACACGCTATGCCGATCACGGCGGTGATCGCGGGCGTGGCGGCTTTGTCGTTGGGTGGCTTCGGCCCGCTGCTCAGCTTCATCGGCAAAGAGTTGCTGCTAGAGGCGGTGCTGCATAGCTCGGCGATGGCGGTGTTGGTGCCCGCCGTGGTCATTGCTGGTGCTCTGTTCGTGCTAGTGGCCTCGGTGGTGTTCTTTAAGCCGTTCTTGGGCGCCACAACCCACACGCCAAAACATCCCCACGAGGCTCCGCTGACCATGTGGCTCGGCCCGGCGCTGCTGGCGTCGGCGGGTGTGCTGTTCGGCATCCTGCCCTTCTTGGTCGATATGTCGGTGGTGGCGCCGGCGGCGAGCGCCGTCATCGGCGAGCCGGAGAGCGTGCACCTCGCGCTGTGGCACGGCCTGAACCTGCCGCTGCTGATGAGCACGATCTCGTTCGTGGCTGGCTTGGGGCTCTACTGGGCGTGGCAACCGATTCAGCGGGCCACCGCTTGGATGCCGAACGTCTTCCGCATCGGCCCGTCGTACTGGTACTACAACGGCATGGTGCTGCTCTACAGCGTATCGCGCTCGATCACGCGCCTGTTGCAGAGCGGCTACCTGCGCCTCTACTTGCAGACCATCATCGTCACGACGATCGGCTTGGTCGGTTGGACGCTGGTGAGCCGCGGCGGTGTGCCGAGCATTACGATGAGTTGGCCCGACGCGCGCTTCTACGAAGTGGGCCTCGCGCTGATCATCATCGTGGCGGCGATCGCGGCGGTGCGGGCACAGGGGCGCTTGACCGCCATTTCCGCGTTGGGAGTCTCGGGCTACTGCGTCTCGCTGCTCTTTGTGATGTTCGGTGCGCCCGACCTGGCGATGACTCAGATTTTGGTGGAGACCCTGACCGTCATCCTGTTTGTGTTGGTGTTCTATCACCTGCCGCGCTTCTCGCGCGTATCGAGCCTGGCGAACCGCGCACGTGACCTGACGATCGCGCTGACGACTGGCGCGGTGATCACGCTGCTGGTGCTGGCTGCAACCGCTTACCCCACCGATCAGGCCATCTCGAAGTTCTTCGCCGAGAATAGCTATTCGATCGCGCATGGCCGCAATATCGTCAACGTGATCCTGGTGGACTTCCGCGGTATGGATACGATGGGCGAGATCACGGTGCTCTCGGTTGCGGCGATCGGTGTGTACGCGCTGTTGAAGCTGCGCCCACGAAAGGGCGAGAAACAATGAACTCAATGATTCTTCGCACAGCGGCGCGCTTCCTGATGACATTGCTGCTGCTGTTCTCGATCTTCTTGCTGTTGCGCGGCCACAACGAGCCTGGCGGCGGTTTCGTCGGTGGGTTGGTTGCGGCCAGCGCGTTTGTGCTCTATAGCATGGCCACAAGCCCTGCGGCTGCGCGGGCCGCCTTGCGCATCGATACGCGCATGTTTATCGGTGTGGGCTTGCTGCTCTCGCTGAGCAGTGGCGCCCTCCCTTTCATCGAGGGTAAGCCCTTCCTGACCGCGCTCTGGTGGGATATCAACGTGTTTGGTATGACCCATATCGAATTAAGCTCACCCCTGTTTTTTGATATTGGCGTGTATCTGGTGGTATTGGGCGTCTCGCTGACCATGATGTTAGCTCTTGCGGAGGAATAACAATGCATGTTGTGCTTGCAGTCACAATAGGCTGTTTGTTCGCAGCCGCAATCTACCTCATGTTGCGGCGAAGTTTAGCCAAATTGATTATTGGCCTTTCGATCCTTACAAACGCCACAAACCTGCTCATCTTCACCGTTGGCGGGCTGACGCGCGCGCAACCGCCGCTCGTGCCCGAGGGCGCCGAACAGCCCCCGACGCCCTTCGCCGATCCCATCCCGCAGTCGTTGATCCTGACGGCCATCGTGATCGGTTTTGGTGTGCTCGCGTTTATGATGGTTTTGGCCTATCGCACCTACGTGATGGTTGGCTCCGACGACCTCGATGATATGGTGGCGACCGACGCGCTCGCGCCTCGTCAACTGCCGTATCGCTCGTTGCGAGCCAACCCGTCCGAGCGACCTGCGCCAACATCAAATGAGAAACGATCCCCATGAATATTTTGGTTATTCTTCCAATCATCGTGCCGTTGTTGACCGCGATCTTCACCCTGTTGACGAATCGGCGCCTGGTCGCGCAGCGTGTGATCGGCGTGGTGGGTGCGGCGGTGCTGTTGTGCGTTGGCGTGCTGCTGCTGATCGATGTGGCGCGCCGTGGCCCGCAAATGATGGCGGTCGGCAATTGGTCCGCGCCTTATGGCATTATCCTCATATCCGACTTGTTTAGCGCGATTATGGTGGTGCTGGCGGGCATGATGGGCCTCGCCGTCGCCACCTACTCGCTCACCGATATCGATGCGCGCCGTGAGCACTACGGCTACTACACGCTGTTCCACGTGTTGCTGATGGGTGTCTGCGGCGCGTTCCTCACGGGCGACCTGTTCAACCTGTACGTCTGGTTCGAGGTGCTGCTGATCGCCTCGTTTGTGTTGCTGGCCTTGGGTGGCGAGCGCCCTCAGATCGAAGGCGCGATCAAGTACGTCACAATCAACTTGGTCGCTTCGACTCTGTTCTTGGTCGCGGTGAGCGTGCTCTACAGCTTAGTGGGCACGCTGAACATGGCCGACCTGGCCCGCAAACTGCCCACCATCGGCCAGCACGGCCTTGTCACGGCGGTGGCGCTGCTGTTTATGGTCGCATTCGGCATCAAGGCCGCCTTCTTCCCGCTGTTCTTCTGGCTGCCCGCCTCGTACCATACGCCGCCCGTAGCCGTTTCGGCGATCTTTGCAGGTCTGCTCACCAAGGTAGGTGTCTACGCGCTCGTGCGCACCTTCACCCTGATCTTCGTGCAGGATTCCGAGTACACGCGTCTCGTGATTATGGTGGCCGCTGGCTTCACAATGATCGTTGGAGCGTTCGGCGCGCTCGCCCAACACGAACTGCGCCGCATCCTCTCGTTCCTGATCGTCAGCCACATCGGCATCGCGGTGATGGGTCTGAGCCTCAACACCACCGCCGGGCTTGCTGGCACGATCTTTTATGTGATCGAGGATATCATCGTGCTGACCGCCCTGTTCATGGTGATCGGCGTGATTCGGCATCAGGAGGGCAGCGAGCGCCTGGAGCAACTTGGCGGCTTATACGTCAAATCGCCCGGCCTCGCCATTATGTTCCTGCTGCCAGCGCTCTCCCTTTCGGGCATCCCGCCGCTCTCCGGCTTCTTCGCCAAGCTCTCACTGCTGCGGGCCGGGCTAGGAAACGGCGACTACGCGATTGTGGCGACGATGCTGGTGGCGAGTTTCTTAACGCTGCTCACCGTGAGCCGCATCTGGTCGGATGTGTTCTGGAAGGATCATCCCGCAGATGTGCAGTTGGCCCCGCTGCCGGGCGGATGGGCAACCGTGAGGGTGGCGCGCATCCCGATCATTGCTCTCGTGGTCTGCCTCGTGCTGCTCGGCGTTGCGGCCGGCCCTGTCTTTGATCTGGCGCATCAGGCCGCCGAGCAACTCAGTACACCGCAACGCTACATTCAACTCGTGCTAGGGAGTACGCCATGAAAAGTCTGTTTTGGAACCTCTCGCTGGCGCTTGCGTGGGTGGCTGTCACCGGAGATCTCACGGGCCGCAACTTGCTGCTCGGTTTCCTGATAGGCTTTCTCGTGCTCTTCTTCACGTCTCCGATTATCGGCACGCCAGCGTATGTGCGCAAAGTGATCCAAGTGCTCAACCTTGCGCTCTTTTTCATCTGGGAGTTGATTCTGTCGAACTTGCGAGTCACCTTGGAGGTGCTCACACCCGGCTATCAACTGCGCCCTGGAGTCGTGGCTATCCCGCTCGATGCCCGTAGCGACGCCGAGATCCTACTGCTCACCACGCTGATCACGCTCACACCCGGCTCGATCGCAATCGACATCTCCAACGATCGTCACGAACTCTACCTGCACACGATGTACATGTCCGATCCCGAAGAAGTGCGTCGCCAAATCAAAACTGGCTTCGAACGGCGCGTATTGGAGGTGCTGCGATGATCGAATTTCCACGAGTCGAGACGATCGTCTTTGCATTGCTGATCATCTCGCTCTTTCTAGCTTTTGTGCGGCTCCTGATGGGCCCTAGTCTGCCGGATCGGGTCGTCGCACTCGACCTTATCTCTGTCACCACCGCAGGCTTCATTGCGATCTACGCTATCGAAAGCGGCCAGCCAGTCTATCTCGATGCCGCTATCGTGCTTGGTCTGATCACCTTCCTCAGCACGGTGGCGCTTGCCCAGTATATCGAGCGGAGAGCCCGCGATGAATGAATTTATCAGCAATGCACTGATGCTGATCGGTGCTATCTTCTTTTTACTGTCTGCGGTGGGCATCTTGCGTATGCCCGATCTGTTCACTCGCATGCAGCCGGCCACCAAAGGCACCACACTCGGCATCGCCTGTACGCTGCTGGCCGTCGCCGTGCACTTCTCCGATAGCAGTGTGACCGCGCGCGCCATTGCCGCGATCGCATTCTTCTTCATCACCGCACCGGTCACCGCCCACCTCATCAGCCGAGCATCGTACTTTGTTGGCGTTCCCTTGTGGAAAGATACCGTGATTGACGAGTTGCGCGGTCGCTACAACCCGATCACGCATGCGCTCGATGATCTTCCTTCGGCACAAGAACAAGTACTTGTTCGAGATGCAGAAAGAACGTCAGATGAATCATGATGTGGCACTCTTAACTAATATCACCGTTGCGATCATCACAGCGTTTATCGGTGGTTACCTTGCTCGTAAAATTGGCCTGCCCGCACTCGTCGGCTACCTCATCGCTGGCATGGTCATCGGGCCGTTCACTCCCGGCTTCGTCGGTGATGTCGTCGATATCAGTCAACTCGCCGAACTTGGCGTCATCTTCATGATGTTCGGCGTTGGCCTGCACTTCTCGCTCAAAGACCTCTGGGCGGTGCGGGCCATCGCCATTCCTGGCGCCATCCTCCAGATGCTACTCGCCACCACCATCGGCTACGCGCTCACGCAAGTCTGGGGGTGGTCGTCCGGCGCGAGCCTCGTCCTCGGCCTCGCGATCTCGATCGCCAGTACCGTCGTGTTGCTGCGCGGCCTCGTCGATAACGGCCTGCTCAACACCCCGCACGGGCAAGTCGCCGTCGGCTGGCTCGTGCTAGAGGACCTCGCCACCATCGTCATCCTGGTGCTGTTGCCCGTACTGTTCAGCAACGCCGAAGGCAACGCCGTCTTCAACGTCGGCTTCGCCATCGTCAAGACCGCCCTGTTCGTCGGCCTGATGCTGTTCGTCGGCACCAAACTCATGCCGCTGCTGCTCAAGCAGATCGCCCTGACCCGTTCGCGCGAACTGTTCATCCTCGCCATCGTCACCCTTGCGCTCGGCACCGCCTTCGGAGCTGCCGAACTGTTCGGCGTCTCCCTCGCGCTCGGCGCCTTCCTCGCAGGCGTCGTGATCGGCGAATCGGAGATCGGCCACCAAGTCGGCGCCGACATCATACCGTTCCGCGATCTCTTCTCGGTGCTGTTCTTCGTCTCGGTGGGCATGCTCGTCAACCCCGCCACACTGCTCGCCAACAGCACCCAAGTGGTTGCGCTCACCCTCCTGATCGTGGTCGGCAAAATGCTGCTCACTATCCTGCTTGGCGTGGTACTGCCCGCCTCGCTGCGCACCGTCCTGGTCGTCGCGGCAGGCCTCAGCCAAATCGGCGAGTTCTCCTTCCTCGTCGGGCAATCCGGCCTCGCGCTCGGCGTGATCGACCAAAACCAGTACAGCCTCATCCTGGCCGGGGCCGTGCTCTCCATCCTGGTCAACCCGCTGATGTTCCGCGCCATCCCCTGGTTCGATCAGCAGATTCAGCGCATACCCGCGCTCGCACGCCTGCTCGAACGGAACACGCCACAACCGCAGCCCTTCAACCACACCCTGGCCGACCACGTCGTCGTCGTTGGTCTGGGGCGTGTCGGCGAGCACATCGTCCGCGTGCTCCAACGCCTGCACGTCCCGCATCTTGTGATCGAGGAGGACGCCGCCCGCGCCGCATCCTTCCAAGAGCACGGCGTGCCGACCCTCTTCGGCGATGCCGCCAACTCCGAAGTGCTGACCCACGCCGGACTCGAACGCGCCAGCGCCCTCGTTGTCACCGTGCCTGATGAGACCGACGCCGAGCTCATCGTGATCGCCGCGCACCAACTCGCGCCCAAACTCCCGATCATCGCGCGGGCCGCCACCACAAACGGCGTGAAACGCCTCACCAACCACGGCGCGCAGGTCGTCATCCATCCCGAACTCGAAGGCGGCCTCGAAATCGTGCGCCACACCCTGCTCGCGCTCGACTTCCCGATGGTGCAAGTGCAGCAATACACCGACGCCGTGCGTCAGGATACCTACGACACGTCGATCTCCACCCACGAAGAGCGCCTGCTGCTCGACCAACTCGTCTCAGCTGTGCGCGGCATGGAGATCTCGTGGAGCACCGTCGCCGAAAACAGCCCGCTCATCGGCCAGTCCCTCGCCGAAGGCAACCTGCGCGCGCGCACCGGCGCCTCCGTCATCGCCCTTGTGCGCGACCATCAACTGCTCGCCAACCCCAAATCGACCACCGTCTTCGCCGCTGGCGACACCGTGGGCTTAATCGGCGACATCAGCCAGGTCGCGCTCGCCGAGCAGATCATCAACCCGCAACTGGCCCAGGAACGAGCGCTCGCTTCCCAAGCAGCACTCCGCGAGGACACACTCCACAGCGACACACCTGCCGCTGCCTAACCCCATTTTCAAACCACGTCGAGGTTTTGCATCTTGCAGAATCTCGACACAAAAAGGAGGCCCAGGCAACCCTGAGCCTCCGTTTATGGTATGGGAAGAAAAAGCCAATCGCGATGTGAACGCCCGTCGCTACGGGCAAACAACGTCGTGTTCAACGTGTGCGCGCTCGGACAGATGTGGCGCTTCGCGCCAAAACGCGCGCTGCTCTACTCGCGGCCAGCACAGCGCATTGCTAAGCCTCTCGTTGCAACATCGTCACACTCTCGATGTGCGGCGTCTGCGGGAACAGATCGACGGGCTGCACGCTCACCAACCGATACCCGTGGCCCGCCAGAATCTTCAGATCGCGGGCCAGCGTGGCCGGGTGACAACTCACATACGCGATCCGCGCAGGCCCGATCTTCACCAAGTTCTCCAGCGCCAACGGGTGGCAGCCGCGTCGCGGCGGGTCGAGCACCGCCACACTAAACGCATCATCGATATGCTCAAGCACCCGCTCCACCGCGCCCACCTCGAACCGCACATTCGTGATCTCGTGGGCCTCGGCGGTCGCTCGCGCATCCGCGATCGAGCCAGCGAACTCCTCGACACCCAACACCTCGGCCACCGAACTCGACAACGGCAGCGCGAACGCCCCTGCGCCGCAGTACAAGTCGAGCAACATATCGCTCGAACGCAACTGCAATCCCGAGCGCAACAGCCCCAACAACTGCTCCGCCGAACTGCGATTCACCTGGAAGAACGTCATCGGGCTGAGTTGGAAATCGAGCCCGCCAAACTCCTCCACCAAATACGGTGCGCCGAGTGGAATCGGCGGCGTCGAGCGCAACGTCACCCCCGCCAGCGCCGGGCACTGCGCACGCCAGCGTGAAGCCAACGCACGCAGCGACGCATACGCAGTGGGCTGTCGCTGATCGGGGATCTTCAACGTCGCCAGCACATAGCCATTGCTCTCGCTGACGCGCAGCGCGATCTCGCAGCGCGGCATCGAATCATCGCGCACCGTGTGCAGCGCCGCCAACACCTCGTTGAGCGCAGGATGCAACAGCGGATCGTGCCTCACCTCCTGCAGCCGCCGCGTGCCAGCCGCGTAATAGCCGATCCGCGCGCCATCGCAGTGGAAATGCGCACTATTGCGATACTCCCACGGTCGCGCCGCAGGCAGCGTCTCGCCCACCGTCACATCGCCGAACCCGCCGATCTTGGCCAGTTGATCGGCGAGGATCTGGCGCTTAAAACGAACCTGAGCGGCATACTCGATATGCTGCCACGGCATCCAATCGGCGCCCTCGACACGCGGCGCAACGCGGTCCGGCGATGCCTCAAGGATGGCAACCGCCTCGCCGCGCGCGTACGAATCGCGGCGCTCGTGCAGGCGCACACGCACACGCTCGCCGGGCAGCCCGCCGCCCACGAACACAACGCGCCCATCCCAACGCCCGACACCCTCGCCACCCTGAGCGATTCCATCGAGCGTCAACTCCAACGTCTCTGGCCAATGAGTCATAGAACCTACTTATCTCTAACGTTATCAACAAACCGATCGGCGGCGCCATCACGTCAACTGCGCCAACCGATCCTTCAACACCTGCGACGAATGCCGGAACGCCGCCTGTTCCTCATCGCTGAGCGGCAGATTCAAAATCTCCACCGCACCGTTGCGCCCAACAATCGTCGGCAAACTCGTCGCAATACCCTCGACGCCGTACTGTCCGGTCATCGGCGTGCTCACCGTCAGCACCGTGCGCTGATCGCGCAATACCGCCTCGACGATCGTCAGCAAGCCCAGACCGATCGCATAGTACGTCGCATGTTTGCGCTTAATAATCTCGTAGGCAGCCGTGCGGGTCTGCTCGAAGATCGCATCCATCGCCGCCTGATCGTAGCCACGACCATCCGGCCCAACGAAATCGCGCAGCCGCACCCCAGCGATATTCGCCAAACTCCAGAGCGCCAACTCCGTATCGCCGTGCTCACCGACAATGTAGGCATGCACACTGCGCGGATCAACGCGGTAGTACTCGCCCAGCAAATACCGAAAGCGAGCAGTATCGAGGATCGTACCCGAACCGAGCACGCGGCCATGCGGCAACCCCGCGATATCGGCAGCGATCGTCGTGAGGATATCGACCGGGTTGGTGGCCACCACCAGAATCGCATCGGGGCACACGGCCACCACCTGCGGAACAATGTCGTGAAACACCGCCGCGTTGCGCTGCAACAGGTCCAAGCGCGTCTCGCCTGGCCGCTGATTCGCGCCCGCAGTGATCACCACCAGCTCACTGCCAGCCAGCGCCTCGTACCCGCCCGAAGTGATCTTCAACGGACGCACAAACGGCAACCCATGGTTGAGATCCATGGCTTCACCTTCGGCTCGGGCTGCATCTTTGTCTACAAGAACCAACTCGTTAGCAAGGCGACGCTGCATGAGGGCATACGCGAACGAGGAGCCGACCATGCCAGTACCTACAAGGCCAACCTTACCTGCAACTTTTTGCGTATCCATAACGTCTTTCTCTTAACTGTTGTAACGGTTTTTGTATCCGTAACTGTAGTAGCTGGCTGCTATGAACTTCCGATCGGATAGTGTACTATACCATAAAGCGCATCAAGGACAATAGGAACAGGAGATCACCATGAGCTTCGGTAACTGTGGTAGCAGTAGGCACGAACTTGAGGCAGCTCAGTTCCAGAAGCGCGAAGCTAATAGCTACTATGCCGAAATCAGCAAACACAAACTCGACGAGCAAGGCGACCTGATCGATCAAATTATCGAACACGCCTTTGGCACGCTAGACGCACAACATCTCGACCTGCGTGTCGTCGATACCATACGCACGATCCGCTGTGCGGCCTAATGTTCCCGCATAGTGTTGGATTGAATCTGTGGGCGAGCGGTGAAGCGACCAAGCAGCAGCTTGGTTAATGAGAGCGGTTCAACTGCTGAAGCCGCATTTGCACATACCTGATGAGATCGCGTCGGCGGAGGATGCCCTGTAACATCTCGTCTTCCATTACTGGCAACTGCTCTTGACCACTCTCGATCAACGTGCGAAAAGCCTCACGTGCGGCCATCTCGGGCGACAACGCTCGTAGGTGTTTGCGAGGCGTCATCGCTTCGCCCACATAGGTGCGGGGCCAATCCTTAAACGTAAAGCGCCGCAGATCGTTCAAAGTCATCATACCGAGCAGATGCGTCGGTCCTTCCTCATTGGTGTTGTGCAGTACAGGGAACCCCTGATCGATATGACCTAGCACATAGTGGCCCACGAACTGGTCGAGCGGCAGATCAGGAGTCACAGCCCGATACACGCGCTGCATCAGATCCCCCACCGAGATCCCCTGCAAGATACGCTGCAGCACCGCCTGCCGATACCCTGCCTGCGCTCCACGCACCAATAGGAACCCAATCAGAATCAGGCAAACGACGATGATCGGCTCGCCGACCATCAGCAGGAACGCCAGGGCCAGCAGGATGATCAACCATCCACACACATTCCCAATGTAGGCAGCCAGCCGCGCCGAGGGCAGATCCTCATCGTTCAGGAACCATAACACTGCATATAAAATCTGCCCACCGTCCATCGGGTAGCCGGGCAACAGATTAAACACCGCGATCAAACCGTTGGACAGGGCATGAAACAGGGCCAAAAGACTCAGTGCAGGCCAGGGGCTCAACCACCACCCGAGCGCGCCCAACAGCGCCAACACCAGGCTCACGCATGGGCCTGCCAGCGCCACCAGCAACTCCTCGATCGGCGTTGTGTGATCCGCATCGATTTCGGCCAGCCCACCGACCGCCTGCAACGTGATCGCACGCACCCGATATCCGTAGTGGCGCGCTACCACAACGTGTGCTACCTCGTGTAACACCACCGAGACACACAACAGCAGGGCGGTTGCCAGCGCCAACAACCATGCCGAGAGCGTGCTTACCAAATGACCATACACCTGAGAAAAGATCAGAATGAGCGGTATCAGCATCAAAACCCAACTCCAATGCATACGGATTGGAATTGATGCTATTCGAACGAGCGTAAGCGAACGGCCCGCCATGGTTCCACCCTCGAAATGTGTCTTGCTTGAATGGCCTGCCCAACACAACCACCCATCTGCGAAGCATGATACCACACTGGGCTAACCATTATGGGTAGGTAGAACAAAGCACTCTCATGATCAGTTACATTCGCTTGATAAATTACAAAGACGCCCATCATCACTCATGTTTGTAGTAGAAACGCATGCAACTTGGGTGAAAAAGTTCTCAGCATCACAATGTCAACTTCTCGCCTTGCAACAATACATAGCTCGCAACAATCAGCAAAAACCGACCAATCTCAACACAGTAAAGATACAAAAATATTGACAAAAACAGATGCGATCGTGTATTCTATACAAAGGTTTATAGGATCAAATGCGCATATATAATCGCATTTGTATGAAGAGGATCATTCCTTGACGGCTTATTCGATACAGTCAGATCATCAACTCTGCAAGGCCCAGCTCCACCGAAGCTGGTCTGTGTGGTCTGGACTCCATGAAAGGCGCATGGGCCGGGCGATGCGCCTCGGTGCACAAACTCCTCCGCGAGCGCGGCGCGCTCGCGCGGTGCTGACTGCCAGCGCCGCAGATGTTATAGGCAGAGCGCTCTAACTAGGGCCTCCCGGCCCCCTACAAGAGCGCGTGCAGTTGTCGTGCGGCTTTTGAAAGGGGTGTCCTTTGGGGCAACGTGTTCTCGTCCTCAATGCAAGCTATGAGCCGCTGCAGCTTATCTCCATTCGGCGCGCAGTTGTGTTGCTCCTTCAGGAGAAAGCCGAGCTTATTGAAGCGGCCAAACAGCGCTTACGGGCACAAGGCTTTGCGCTCGAAATTCCCGTTGTGATTCGGCTTGTCCGTTATATTCGCATTCCTCGTCGTCTGCGGCTGCCATGCTCGCGCCGTGGCGTGCTGACACGCGATCGCGAAACGTGTCAATACTGTGGCGCCCAGCCTGGCCGCGCTCAATTGACGGTTGACCATGTGTTGCCACGCTCGCGCGGTGGCAAGACCACGTGGGATAACGTCGTCGCGGCCTGCCGCGAGTGCAACCATCGCAAAGGTGGTCGCACGCCTGAGGAAGCGCATATGGTGCTGCTCAGCAAGCCGCGCCAACCGCAGTATGTCGCCTTCGCGCTGCTGGGCGAGCTCGAACGCCACGAGGTCTGGCGCAAGTACGCTTTCGAGTAATCCATCGTTAGCCCATCGCAAGCCGATGACCATTCCGGGCTGAATGTGGTGGGATGGAGAGGCACAAGCCGATGCTTGTTTCACTCCATCCCATAACGTGTTGCTTTGTCTCCATTTTCTACCACATAGAGTCGAACGTGAACGCTGATCGTTCACAGATTTCGTTGCTGTACGGTGGCTTGCCCTGCCTGCTTGGATGGTGGCAAGCCAGCTATAGCTATGCTACAATATCACTATGCAAACACGACATATTCCGTTTGCTCGCTATGTCGCGAGCGCTCTCGGCGCAACTGTGGCAGGCGCTGCAGGTGTGTTGGTCGGTGCCGCTGCCTACGCGGTCGCAAAACTCAATCACCGCCCAGCCGAGACATCTAACCCCATCTACACCTTCTCGCCCTACGAAACGCAGATCGAAGGCTACGAGGAAGTCTCGTTTGAGACTGAGGACGGTATACGTCTTATAGGCTGGTGGCTGCCGCGCCCCAACTCGCAGCGCGTCGTGATCGGTCTGGGTGGCCACCACAGCGCCAAGTCCGATCTGCTCGGCATTGGCAGTGGCTTGTGGCGGGCCGGTAACAATGTGTTGCTGTTCGATTGGCGCTCGCGCGGCCAGAGCCAAGTCGCGCAGCACTCGCTCGCCTACTACGAACTGCGCGATGCTGAAGCCGCCCTCAATTATGCTGTCACCCGCATGCCCGAGGCACGCATCGGCCTGGTTGGCTTCTCGATGGGTGCTTCGGTGGCGCTGCTGCTGGCGGCGCGCTCGCCAAAGGTGTCGGCTGTGCTCGCCGATAGCCCCTTCTCGGGCATTGCCGAGCTGCTGGCCGACCGCGTTGGGCAATTCAAGCTGCCCGCCCAACTTGTCGTGCCGATGGCCGATGCGCTCTCGCACTGGCGCTATGGCTACCGCTTCGGCGCCGTTCGCCCGATCGAGATCGTGGCGCAGATCAGCCCGCGCCCGCTGCTGCTGGTGCACGGCGAGAACGATTCGGTGATCCCGGTCTCGCATACCAAGCAGTTGTTCGATGCGGCCCGCGAGCCGAAGGAGCTGTGGCTGGTGCCCGGTGTCGAGCATTGTGGCGCTTATTTCGCGGATCGGGCGCAGTATGTGACGCGTGCTGCCAATTTCTTCGAGCAGTATCTGGCAAGTATTGATTAGTGGTTGTGCTGCGGTTGAACGTGACGCCCCTGGACGCATGTGTCAACCGCTTTGTGTGCTTAGTGTATGCGATTCGATATTCTGACGCTGTTCCCTGAAATGTTCCAAGGCCCGCTCACGGAGAGCATAATCAAACGTGCTGTGCAAGCAGGTTTGATCTCGATTGGGCTGCACGATATCCGCGATTATGCCACGGACAAGCATCGCACCACTGACGATGCTCCGTATGGTGGCGGCGCTGGTATGGTGATGAAGGCTGAGCCGCTGGCCGCCGCTCTGCGTGTGGTGCTCGCTACTCCGCCCGAGAATACAGCGTCGGAAACGCCGAAAACGCAGGTCATCCTGATGTCGCCGGCTGGTACGCCGTTCACTCAGTCGCTCGCCGAGGAGTTAGCGACAAGCTACGATCGGCTGGTGCTGGTGTGTGGCCGCTACGAAGGACTCGACGAGCGTGTGTGCGAGGCGCTGATCGATCGCTCTATTTCGATCGGTGATTACGTGCTGACGGGCGGCGAATTGGCGGCAATGGTGGTACTCGACGCGGTGGCGCGCCTGCGCCCCGGTGTGATCGATGCAGAATCGACCGCCGAAGAGTCGCACAGCGATTATCTGTTAGAATATCCGCATTACACTCGGCCCGCTGTATGGGAAGGTCGACCCGTCCCGCCGGTGCTGCTCTCGGGGCATCACGGCGAAGTCGCCAAGTGGCGGCGCCAAGAGCGTTTGCGACGCACGCTCGAACGACGGCCAGACCTGTTGGCTCGCGCGTCGCTGACCAAGGATGATCGTGCTTTTCTACGCACATTAGGTTGGATCGAGCAGGATCAGTAAGTACGACCGCTTGTCGTAACGATGATGACAAATCGCTTACACATGCGCTACAGCCCGCTCGAATGGCATTTCTTAATTTGCTTTAACGAGGAAGCTATTTTATAATGGCCACGCGGCGTTTCTATTATTGGCTCCTAGCCGCGTTAGGATACCAGCGGCAAGATGCCTGGGCTTCAACAGAGCCTGTGTTCCAGCGTGGAGGCACCGTAGGAGGATCGATGTTCGGTAGCACCAAGAAGTCGCAGGCCGGCCCACCACCGGCACTCAACGGCAAACCAGAGACCGTTGTTGGACCGGGTACCAGCTTTGTTGGGACGCTTAAGTCCGACGGCAATATTCGCATTGACGGCTCGATGGAGGGCGATATCGAAATCCTGGGTAATCTGATTGTCGGCGAGACCGGTCGCGTGATCGCCACGATCAAGGCTCAGAATGTTCATATCTCCGGCGCAGTCAAGGGCGAAATCACAGCTGTTGAGCAGCTCGAAATCTCTCCGACTGGCAAGGTATGGGGCGATATCACCACTGCAGCGCTGCATATCGAGCCAGGTGGCTTGTTCCGTGGCCAGAGCGCCATGACGAGCAATGTGGATGAGCCATTGTTGCTGGAGGCCCCCCGCCCGACTCGCGCTGAATAGACGAGGTTTGCGATGCGCCGTCGACGTGTGCCGCGCTCCGGAACAACAATTTCCGGTTTGTTGGCATCCCTGCCATTCGATGCAGGGCGCTCTGGCGCGCGTTTGATCGCATTCGTATTGGTTGTGCTTGCGCTCTGGCTCCTGGCCAATTTTGTTGGCCAAGTGATCGCCGGAGCGCAACTCGATCGTGAGATCGCGAGGAAGCAGGCCACGCTGGTTCAACTCGCCGAAGAAAATCGGGCCTTGGAAGAAGAGTTGGCCTTCGCTCAATCGCCTGCGTATGCTGAGCTCATCGCTCGTGAACAGCTTGGGTACGCTCGCGAAGGCGATACGGTGATTCTGCCCACCTTCCCCGAGCGCCCCGCCGCTCCCGAGGTCGAAGCCCCAACCCCATTGCCCACCCCCGTCCCCGAGCCGAATTGGCGAGGTTGGACACGCGCTTTCTTCTCAACAGAACTGCACTCTACCTACCCTTAAACTATCCATTTGGTGATACTAAATCTGGTTGGACAGGGTCAGTGACAAGCCCGTTTTAGCCTGTGGCAGCAAGGCATTTCTCTTTTTGTGATGGCAAAGGGCTGCTACGCGCAGCCCTTCGCTATCACCTGTTTCTGGAGAAGTGAGTATCAGTTGAAAACCAGCACTATGCTATAACATTCACATGCCGCTTGTGTAAATAACCTTTACGGCACAAAAAACCGACCCACGCTAGGCGTAGGTCGGTTTGTTCGGTGTATGTTGCGATTACAGGCGCGTTGTCTCGTTGGTGTTGGGCGCCTCGTAGATGGTCACGTTTGGCGTGCTAGCGGGCTGCTGGTTGATCGGCACCTGCTGCACCGGAGGAGAGGCGCGTCGGGCGCGTGGCTGCAAGGCCTGCTGCACGGCGATGTCGATCGTTTGCTCGCGACCGCGCAGCAAGAGGCTCGCGCCAGCTAGGAACAAGATACCGATCCAGAAGCCGGTTAGGTACAATGCGGCGAAACCGAAGCACCAGAGGCCAACCTGCACCGCTTCGGCCACGTTGCCAAGCTTGCGGCGCTGCTGATACCCCAGCACACCAGCCGCGATCAGCGCACCCGGAACGATCATCCACCACAGGTTGAGCCAGACGACCAGGCCCAATACGATCAGCGCGATACCTAAGACGGCAGGTTGTCGTGATGTCAGGTTCATTGATGTTCTCCTTATCAAGCATCCCCGAGGGGATTGTTTCCTGCTTATCTGACGACATCTGATCTGGGTTTGTTGCAGGGGTTGGAAATGTGTTTTTGGATGTCGGCTGGTGCGCGTTGTGAAGCCCAACTTCGTGATAGTTGCGATGCTTGCCAGCAATCGGGTACACTACCGCTCGAAGGAAGATACACGAAGGGCTATTCGATGCTTGGTTCATTTCGTCTCAGCCAGCCGCGCATCTCACGCGGCCTGATCGCCGATGCGGTGCTGTTCGCGTTGCTGATCGGCCCGTTGGCCGCGCCGCTGTTGTACGCTTGGGGATGGTTCGTGCCGCGCACCGTTTCGGGCATCATCACCACAATGGGCATGTATGTCTGCCCGCAGCCCGAGCGCGGCCTGATGATCGGTTCGGCTGGCCTGATGGCTGTCTGTATGCGCTGTTACGGCACCTTGTTGGGCTTTCTGCTGACGCGGCTGTGGTACGCGAGCGATCGAGGCGCGCATTGGGCGTGGTTGCCCCGCTACGGTCTGCGCAGCCTGCCGATCTTCGCCCTGCTGATTTTCGCTTATCCCGCCGAGTTCGCCGCGCAGATCGTCGGCTGGTGGCCGTTCAATAATGGGATCGTGACGGTGGCCGGATTGGTGACTGGCGTGGGCTTGGGGTTGATGTTCCACCCGATGCTGCAACGCGCCGATTAGGCTTCCTGCTCGCGTCGGCGGAGGATGTTCGCCACGAGGTTATCCACCGATGCGAGGAACGCGCCGATCAGCGCGCGGTCGCCGCCGAATTTGCGGGCGCGCCAATACAGCATCAGGCGCGACTCCTGGTTTCCGAGTTCGTTGATCACCACGGCTAGTTCGCTTTTGGGCGCCAAGAAGCCTCCGCCGACCACACCGACGATGTGGCCTGCCGCCAGATTTTGGTGTTCCAGTTGGGCGTTGAGTCGCCCAAAGGTCGTGAGCACCGCGCCGATCAGTAGTACGGGTGGTACACGATACGTGCGCTCTTGGATCACTGTGCTCGCCATGTGTCGCTCCTGTTTGTTCGCTTGTACACGCCCCACCGCCCGCTCCTGGTATGATAGCACAATCACCTCGCAGATCTGTGGTATCATCGAGCCTATGCACAACAATCGTGCGTTCAGGGATGCGAACATGGGCCAATGAACCCAGTACCACTATCTGTCATAATCCCAAACTGGAACGGTGTGCGCTATTTGGCCGAGTGCTTCGACGCGCTGCTGCCGCAGTTGCCGCCGCACGCCGAGGTGCTCCTGGTCGATAACGGCTCGCACGATGGTTCGCTCGAACTGGTGCGCGAGCGCTACCCGACCGTGCGGGTGATCGCGCTCCCCTCCAACTTGGGGTTTGCGGGTGGCGTGAATGTGGGTTTGCGGGCCGCTCGCAGCGACCTGATGCTGTTGCTGAACAACGATGCGTTTGTTGATCCTGGCTGTATCGAGCATCTGCTCGCCGCCGCCGAACAGCACCCCGATGTCGGCGCGTTCGGCTTGGTGCTGACCTTCGCGCATCGGCCCGAACTGGTCGCCTCGGCGGGGATTCGGGTGCGCCGCGATGCGCTGGCCCTCGATCTGTGGCCTGGCCGTCACGTGCGCGATCTGCCGCCGGAGCCGCAGCCGGTCTTCGGCCCGAGCGGCGGTGGTGTGCTGTATCGGCGCGCCCTGCTCGAAGATATCGGCCTGCTGGAGCCGAGTTTCTTCAGCTATTTGGAAGATGTCGATCTGGCTTGGCGCGCGCAGTTGCGCGGCTGGCGCAGCCTGGTGATCACCGCGTCGAGCGCGCGGCACGTCTATTCGGCCACGGGTGGCGAAGGCTCGCCTTTTAAGCAGCGCTTGCTCGGTGGCAACCGCCTGCGCACGATCGTGCGGTGTGTGCCCACGGCGCTGTTGTGGCGCTACCTGCCGCAGATCGTAGCCTACGACGCCTTGGCGATCGGATACGCGGTGTTGCGCCGTCAACCCGCGATCGCGAGCGGACGCTTGGCGGCCCTGCGCGATCTGCCTGCCCTGCTGGCCGAGCGCCGGAGCATTCAGGCGCGCCGCACTGCCCCAATTGATGCGCTTGAGCGTTGGCTTGAGCCTGCTGGCCTGCCTTGGCAAACGCTACGTGAGCAGCAACAGCTTGCGGCTATTCTAGCGCAGCGCGTTCCCGCTCAGCCACGCTCGCTCAATGCATAATTCGGAGAATCCATGCGAGTCGCGATAATCCACGACTACCTCAATCAATATGGTGGCGCTGAACGCGTGCTTGAAGCGCTGCATGAACTTTACCCCGATGCGCCCGTTTACACGTCGATCTACGATCCTGCGGCAATGCCCGCCGAGTACCGCACTTGGGATATTCGTACCTCGTGGATGCAGCGCTTGCCCGGGTGGCGTCGAGCGTTTCGCGCTTACTTCCCACTCTATCCGAGCGCGTTCGAGAGTTTCGATCTGAGCGGCTACGATCTCATTCTCAGCAGCAGCAGCGCCTATGCCAAGGGCATCATCCCTTCTCCCACGGCGGTGCATATCTGCTACTGTCACACGCCGATGCGCTTTGCCTGGCGCACCGAGGCGTATGTCGAGCGCGAGGGCATCGGCGGGCTGTTGCGTATTTTGATGTCGCTGCTGCTCACCAATCTGCGGCAGTGGGATGTCTCGAATGCGCCGCGCATCGATCAGTTCGTCGCCAACTCGCGCGAGGTGGCGGGCCGCATCAAGCGCTACTACGGTCGCGATTCGGTGATCATTCCCCCGCCCGTCGATCTGCCGCCGTATGCGCCGCAGCCGCCCGGCGATTACTACCTGGCGGGTGGTCGCCTGATCCCGTACAAGCGGCTCGATCTGGTGGTGCAGGCGTTCAATGCGCTGGGTTTGCCGCTCAAGATCTTTGGCGATGGCCGTGACCGCGCGCGCTTGGAGGCGATGGCTGGCCCGAACATCTCCTTTTTGGGCTATGTGAGCGAGCAGCAGCGCCGCGACCTGTTCGCCAACTGCCGCGCGTTCGTGTTTCCGGGAGAGGAGGACTTCGGCATCACGCCGCTGGAGGCGATGGCTGCGGGCCGTCCGGTGATCGCGTATGCCGCTGGTGGCGCGCTCGACAGCATCATCGATGGCAAGACCGGGCGATTCTTCCACGAACAGAGCGCGGCGGCCCTGGCTGCTGCGGTGGGGCAGACGCACGCCGATCAGTACGATGCTGACGCGATCCGACGGCACGCCGAGGGCTTCGCCCGTGAGGTGTTCCTGGCCCGGATGCGCCAATTGATCGAGGAACGCCTGCGTGAAGCCCGAACAAATGCTTGAGTATGTGGTGTTGCCTGGCGATGCCGCAGAGACTGGTATGGAATTGTTGCTCTACTTGAAGATTCTGCGCCGACATTGGGGCATTGTGCTTGCGCTGCCGCTGGTGGTTGGCCTGTTGAGCACGCTCGTGGCGTTGCGCCAACCCGCGCGCTACAGCGCTACGGCGCAATTGCTCGTTACGCGCCCGCTGTACGGCAATCTTGACGGCGATGACACACTCGCGTATGATTTGCCTGCAATTGTCGGGGGCACACCCTTTGCGCAGGATGTCGTGGCCGAATTGGCGCGTCGCAATCATCCGCTCGACCAGGCTCTGATCGAGCAGGCGCTGCACGCCGAGAACCAACGCCACGTGGTGACGATTCGGGCGACTACGGCTCAGCCCGACGATGCGCTGGCGATCGTGCAGGCGGCGGTGGCGCTGATCGAAACGAACGGACGGCGCTATTGGGGCGAGCGCGATGTGACGCCTGAGCGTCCTGGTGTGAATGTAGCCGTATTGGAAGCGCCAACTGCTGCGGTGCTGCAGAATGGCCCGCGTGCCCTGGCCTTCGAAGTTGTCTTGCGCACACTGCTGGGCTTGCTGGCAGGGATTGGCTTGGCGTTCGCCCTGCACTACCTGAACCAAGACCGTGTGGCTGCCCTGCAATCTGTCGAGCGCACCAGTGCGTTGCGCGACGAACCTGTCGATTGATCGCCTAGCGATCAGATCAGCGAGACACTGAACAGTACCCTGTTCGATGTTTGTACCAAGGAAACGATATGCAATTGATGGACTACGTGATGGTGTTGCGGCGGCGCTGGTGGGCGATTCTGCTCGTCGCGTTCGCGGCCACTGTCGGAGCCTACATCTTCAGCAAGCTCCAAACGCCGATCTATCGCTCGGAAGCTAGCTATTTGGTAGTGCCCAACCGCATCGACAACGGTCTCTCGATCGTGTTGCAGGGCCAGATGCAGAGCTTCAAGGCGATGGCGCTTGCGCCCGTGCAACTTGAGCAGATCAGTCAGCAACTCAAGCTCGACCGCGATGCCGATTGGTTGCTCAAGCGCGTGCGGATCGAATCGCAGACCGACACCCGCCTGATGATCGTTCAGGCCGATTATCCCAACGACCCCGCGATGGCGCAGCGCTTGGCCGATGCGGTGGGCAACAATATGGTGGCGCTGGTAAGCTCGCTCAATCAGGGTATCGAGGGCACCGACCGTATTAGTATGCGCGTCAACCAGCCCGCACGCTCTCCCACACTCTACCGCCCCCAAACGCGCATCAATGTGCTGGCGGGCTTTGTGCTGGGCTTGGTGTTGGGGTTGCTGCTGGCCTTCGCGCTCGAAGCGCTCGATGACTCGCTCAAGACGCCTTCCGATGTTGAGCGTTACGTTGGCCTGACCACCCTAGGCGCGATTCCGATTGTAGAATAGTGTTCGGTTTTGGGCGATGGCACTCTCATCGCCCAAAACGCAAACGTGAAGAGATCATGACAGAAGCAACCACTGGCAGTTCGCCGCTGATCGCCATTCGCGACCCCCGCGCCCCTGCCGCCGAAGCCTATCGCACGCTGCGAACGAACATCCAGTTCTCGAGCCTCGACCGACCGCTGCACACGTTGCTGGTGACCAGCACCAGCCCCGACGAGGGCAAATCGACAACGTTGGCCAATCTCGCCGTCACCATCGCGCAGGCCGAGCAGCGCGTGATCTTGGTCGATTGCGACCTGCGCCGACCGACCCTGCACACCCTGTTCGGTTTGAGCAACGAGGTTGGTTTGACCAATATGATTTTGTCGCAGGAGGAAGCGCCGCCGCTGCAGGAGACTGGCGTGCCGGGCTTGAGCCTGCTGGCGAGCGGCCCGCTGCCGCCGCGCCCCGCCGATATTCTCGGCTCGCGGCGCATGGAGGCGGTGATCGCGCAGTTGCGCTCCCAAGCCGATATGGTGCTGTTCGATACGCCTCCCGTGATCGCTGTGACCGACGCCGCCGTGTTGGCGACCAAGGTCGATGGCACACTGTTGGTCTTTCAGGCTGGCAAGACGAGCCGTGAACGGGCGCGGCAGGCTCGGCAGATGCTTGAGAAGGTGAAAGCGCATATTGTCGGCGTGGTGCTGAACAACGCCGAGATTGAGCAGGGCTACGGCTACTACGGTTAATCGCCGCGTGCGGCTGGTTTACCACGACAACGCACGCTTACATCTGAGCAACAGCGATGATCGATCTACACTCACACATTCTGTATGGGATCGATGACGGGTCGGCTTCACTCGACGAGTCGCTCGCAATGTGCCGTATGGCGGCTACCGATGGCATCACGCACATTGTCGCAACACCCCACAGCCCTGCGTCGAGCGCGAGCCGTAACTACAGCGTAGACTTGATTCGGCAGCAGGTCGAGGAACTGCAAACGCGCCTGAACGAGCAAGGTATCTCATTGACGGTCCTTGCGGGGACTGAGATTCGGTATCACGCCGATATGCTCGCGCAGTTGAAGCAGGGCACGTTGCTCAGTTATCCAAACACCAACACCATTTTGCTAGAGGTGCCGAACAACGCGTTATCATCGGCGATCGAGCATGCGGTGTTTGTGGCGCAAGCGGCGGGGTATCGGGTGATCCTGACGCACCCCGAGCGATGCGGGGTGGTGCAGCGCGATCCGAACGTGTTGCTCTCGCTGATCGAGCGTGGCACGCTGATGCAGGTGACAGCCGCCGCCTTGACGGGCGAGCAGGGCGACTTGCTGTTGCATACCGCCGAGACGCTGTTGACCCACGGAATGGTGCATCTGCTGGCGAGCGATACGCACGGCTTGCCGCCCCGCCGATCGCCGCTGCTCTCGTTGGGCCGAGCGCGTGCGGCAGCCCTGATCGGCGACGCTCAGGCTGAGGCGTTGGTGAGCACTATCCCTATGGCGATCCTCAACAACACGCCATTGACCTTGCCTCCGCCACGCCCGATCGATCGGTCACGTTGGAAGATGTGGCGTTCCTAGAGCGCATCCGACTCAATTAAATGGTAAATGTTTGCACGACGCCATTGACCGTGACGGTATACTGGCCTGGCCCAAAATCGCCATCTAAGCGGATCGTTTCATCGAGCAACGTTGCGATGGCTGTACAGGCGTCGGCGCCGCTGTGGTTGGTTCGCACTGTGATGGTGATGGCGTTATTTTTGCGCTCCTGGCTGATCGTGCCCAACGACGTACAGCCATCGCCCAGTGTCCCACGAATGTGAACGAATACCTGAGGTGGAAACGATTCGGCCACACGCACATCGACCGAATCGATCTGTGCGAGACCGCTCGTTGGTCCTCCAGTGGACGTGCCGCACGCGCTCAAGAGTAGGATAACAATCAACAATACCCATCGTATCATTGCTGTTTACTCCTTTCACAATAGTTTTGCTTATTCGAGTGCACATAACAACAACGTTATTGGAGTTGCTGAAGTTCCCGCGAATATCTCGCGATGCGGCGGTTGGCGTGCTATAATATGCAATTATGAACACAGAAGAGATGCTTCATTCCAATAACACATTGTTTGACGATTTGCCCACCAGCTACCAAGTCGCTCACCTGACGATTAGTCCAAATATCACGCTTGCACCCATGGCGGGTGTTACCGATAGTATTTTTCGGCGGCTTGTGCTTAGCATTGGCGGTTGTGGCTTGGTGAGCAGCGAAATGACGAACGCATCGAGCGTGAGTCCCAAGGCGCTGCAACGTCATCGATTGCTCGATTATCTGCCCGAGGAACGCCCAATCGCGATGCAGTTGAGCGGCAACGATCCCGAACTCGTTGCGAATGCTGCGCGCGTTGTTGAATCGCTCGGCCCCGATATTATCGATATCAACTGCGGCTGCCCATCGCCCAAAGTGACGGGTGGTGGTCATGGTTCCGCACTGTTGCGCGATCTACCCAAGATGTCTCGCCTGCTCAAAGCGGTGCGCGCTGCTGTCCAACTTCCGATCACGCTGAAGTTTCGGGCGGGTTGGGATGAAACGAGCCTGAACTATCTGGAGACCGCCAAGATCGCTGAGGATGCCGGCGTTGCGGCCATCACGCTGCATCCACGCACGCGCGAACAGGGCTACAGGGGCCAAGCCGATTGGAGCCGCGTCGCCGAGGTCAAGCGGGCCGTGAGCATTCCCGTGATCGGTTCGGGCGATGTCGTTGAGGCCGCCGATGCTCTGAATCGTCTGCGCGAAACTGGCGTCGATGGTGTGATGATCGGTCGTGGCGCGATGGCGAACCCCTGGATCTTTTTGCAGATCGCTCAGTTGCGCCGTGGCGAGACGCCCTTCCAGCCTACACCCGCCGATAAGCGCGATCTGTTGCTCCAGTACCTCGCTATGTGCTGTGAAGAGATGCCCGAGCGCTTGGCGCTCAACAAGATCAAGCAGCTGATCGGCCAATTCCATGTGGCCCTGCCGGGTTGCTCGAACCTGCGCGTGGCTATCCATCGCTCAACTTCGACCGATGAAGCCCGTATGCATATCGAGGAATTTTTTGCCCCACATGTCGAGCATGTGTTTGCGTAATTAGTTGACATAGGCTGTTGGTTGCGGTAACATACGCCGACAAAACGCTATTAGAACTGCGGCGTTGTTTGCTGCCGCCACGCGCCAGAGAGAGCGTATGGACGAACAGGTTGAGTCATTTCTACATCATTTGGCCGAAAAGCGCGGGTTGTCGCTCAATACGACAGCCGCCTATCGTACCGACCTGGAGCAGTTCTGCGAATTCCTCCGTGAGCGTGGGCTGACCCAGTGGCAGGCGGTGGCACATGACGACATGCTTGCCTTCCTGTTGTTCCTGCGTGAGCGACGCTACGCCAATTCGACGGTCGCCCGACGCACAGCCGCAGTGAAGTCGTTCTACGCCTTCCTCACTGAGGCTGGTCTGGTTCCCAGCGATCCCACCGAGCAGATCGATTCGCCCAAGGTCGATCGGTATCTGCCCAAGGCGCTGACGCCGAATCAGGTCGATGAACTGCTTGAACTGCCGCTGCGCGAGCCAACTCCCGAGCGTCTGCGCGACAAGGCGATGCTGGAGTTGCTCTACGCCACTGGGATGCGTGTCAGCGAGTTAGTGGCCCTGAATCTGCGCGACCTGAATATGGAAGCCGATTGCGTGCGCTGCGTCGGCAAAGGTGGTCGCGAGCGCATTCTGCCCATCAGCGGCTCGGCGCTCACAAGCCTTGAGGAATACCTGGATATTGCGCGGCCTCAACTGGCCCGTGGCAACCCCCAGAAGGTCGATGCGCTGTTCCTGAACCATCGCGGCAAGCGTCTCACGCGCCAGGGCTTCTGGCTGATCCTGAAGGGCTATGCTGAAGAGCTCGGCCTTGAGGATCTGACCCCGCATACGCTGCGTCATTCGTTCGCCACCCATATGATCAATAGCGGTGCCGATATTCGCTCGGTGCAGGCATTGCTCGGGCATGCGTCGATCTCGACAACGCAGATCTACACGCAACTCTCCAATGCCAACGACGATGAGCAGCGCGCGGAAGCCCGCCGCCTCGCGCTCGCCTCCAACGCCGATGCCGAGGTGAACGGCTCGGTCAACCATACGGTGCTGATCGAGAAGAACGACTAATCGTCGAGAGCTCTTGTCACACATGCCGCTCTGTGCTATACTGCTCCAACGGGCGATGAAACAGAGGAGTACCCACTCGACCAGCCTCAGCGAGCCAGGGATAGTGAGAGCCTGGTGGTGATGGAAGTGGCGAAGGCACTGTGGAGCCTATTTGCTTGAGCGACCGTTTGGCTGTATTCCACAGTCTGCGGTAACTGGGGTGGAACCGCGCGTCGATAGTGTTGATGCGTCCCCAGGCGATAACAGATCGCCTGGGGCTTTTTGTTGCCCCAGGCACAAAGGAGGTTCCTATGCCTGCAACAAGTATGGACCAATTGGTCTCACTCGCGAAACGACGTGGCTTTATCTTCCCAAGCTCCGATATCTACGGTGGCTTGCAAGGGGTGTTCGATTACGGCCCCCTCGGTGTCGAGCTGAAGAATAACATCATCTCGTCGTGGTGGCGCAATAACGTGTACGAGCGCGACGATATGGAAGGGCTCGATGCCTCCATTCTGATGAATCGGTTGGTCTGGAAATATTCGGGCCACGAGGAGACATTCACCGATCCGCTCGTCGATTGTCGCAACTGTAAAGCGCGTTGGCGTGCCGACCATGTTCACGGCAAATGTCCGAGCTGTGGCTCGACCGATCTTACCGAGCCGCGCCCGTTCAATATGATGTTTAAGACCCAGGTCGGCCCGATCGCTGATAGCGAGTCGTTCGCGTATCTGCGCCCGGAGACGGCTCAGGGTATCTTCGTCAACTTTGGCAATGTGCTTTCGAGCACCAGCCGCAAGTTGCCGTTCGGTATTGCGCAGGTGGGTAAGGCGTTCCGCAACGAGATCAACCCGCGCAACTTCCTGTTCCGTGTGCGCGAGTTCGATCAGATGGAGATCGAGTACTTCGTGATGCCGGGCACCGAGGACGATTGGCATCAGCGCTGGCTTGAAGATCGGCTCAGCTGGTGGGAGAGCATTGGTATCCCGCGCAGCAAGATCTCGATCTACGATGTGCCGAAGGATGAACTGGCGCACTACTCCAAGCGCACCTTCGACCTGATGTACAACTACCCCGATATCGGCGAGCAGGAGATCGAGGGTATTGCAAGCCGCAGCGATTACGACCTCGGCTCGCACTCGAAGGATCAGGCGTCGCTCAACATCCAGGCGCGCGTCTCGGAGAACCGCGATAGCACCGCGAAGCTGACATACTTCGACCCGGAGAGCAAGCGGCATGTGGTGCCATTTGTGATCGAGCCTTCGGCGGGTGTGGGGCGCTGCGTGCTGGCGGTGATGGCGGAGAGCTACGACGAGCAGATGGTCAAGGCGCCGCCCGCCGAGAAGCTTCAGGTGGTGTCGGATGCGCTGGCCGCGTTCCTCAAGTCGGTGGGCAAGAACGAGAAGATCAGCGCGGAAGCCCGCGATGCGCTGCTAGAGCGGGGCCAAGCGATCGCGAGCGCGCTGCCCGAGCAGTTGCCGCAGATCGATGCGCTGCTGAGCATGCCAGGGGCGGATCAGATCGAGGTGGGCAAGAAGTTGCGCGGCCAGGCCCAGCCCGTCACCGATGAGTTCTTCCGCACGGTGCTGCACTTTAAGCCGCACATTGCGCCTGTGAAGGCGGCGGTGTTCCCGCTCAAGCGTAACCACGAGGGCTTGGTCTCGGTCGCCAAGGATATTCGGCGTTCCCTACAGGCGGGTGGGCGTATGCGGGCCGTGTACGATGACACGGGCGCGATCGGGAAGCTGTATCGCCGCCAGGATGAGATCGGCACGCCCTACTGCATCACAGTCGATTTCCAGACCTTGGAGGATCAGACTGTGACGGTGCGCGACCGCGATACGATGGCTCAGGAGCGGGTTTCGATCAACGAGTTGACAGCGTATCTGGAGCAATCGCGCTAACACGGCGATACGCGTTCTGTTCAAACGGCAGCAAAAAGGCGGGAGTGCTTGGCACCCCCGCCTTTTTTGTGATCAGGAAACGTTACCCGACATCGCTAAACAGGCCAAAGTCGGCATCTTGATAGCTTTCGCCATCACCCAAGTCGATCAGCGGGTGCGGATTCGGTGTCGTGTCCTGCCACACTTCAGGATCAACCGTGACCCAGTACTGACCAGCAGGTAAGTTGGTGAACTGGTACGTGCCGTAGTTCGGCCCTTCCCAATCAGGATCGGTCATGGTTTGTGCGATCAGAATGTCATCGCCTTCCGGCTCAAACACACCATCACCATCATCCAGGTAGAGGTAAACATACATTTCACCCATACCATACTCATCCTCGTCTCGGATGCCGTTCTGGTTGCTGTCGTACCAAACCAGGTCGCCAATACGACCAGTTGGCAATGGTGTGGGTGTATTGGTTGGTGTGCTTGTTGGCGTAGCCGTATTAGTCGGCGTCGGCGTATTGGTAGGTGTAGCGGTATTGGTCGGCGTTGGCGTGTTGGTGGCCGTCGGCGTAGCCGTGCGAGTAGGAGTCGCAGTCGGCGTATTGGTCGGCGTCGGCGTGTTGGTCGGGGTATTGGTAGGCGTAGCCGTATTGGTAGCCGTCGGCGTGTTAGTTGGCGTGTTAGTCGGCGTAGCCGTATTGGTAGCCGTCGGCGTGTTAGTTGGCGTGTTGGTCGGCGTAGCTGTATTGGTAGCCGTCGGCGTGTTGGTCGGGGTATTGGTAGGCGTAGCCGTATTGGTAGCCGTCGGCGTGTTAGTTGGCGTGTTGGTCGGTGTAGCCGTATTGGTAGCCGTCGGCGTGTTGGTAGGCGTGTTAGTCGGCGTAGCCGTGTTGGTCGGCGTAGCTGTCTCAGTAGCCGTCGGTGTGTTGGTCGGCGTAGCTGTCTCAGTAGCCGTCGGTGTGTTGGTCGGCGTCTCCGTCGGAGTAGCCGTGTTAGTCGGCGTAGCTGTCTCCGTCGGAGTAGCCGTGTTAGTCGGTGTCTCCGTTGGGGTAGCCGTATTGGTCGGTGTAGCTGTCTCGGTAGGGGTCGGCGTATTGGTTGGTGTCTCTGTCGGAGTAGCCGTATTGGTCGGTGTAGCTGTCTCGGTAGCGGTCGGCGTATTGGTTGGTGTCTCCGTCGGGGTAGCCGTATTGGTCGGCGTCTCCGTTGGGGTAGCCGTCGGAGTTTCGGTCGGAGTTACTGTTGGGGTGGCTGTTCCCGAAGGTGGTGGGCACACCCAAGGATACCAGTAGTAGTCCAAACTGGCGCCACGGTTCATAATCGGGTTGCCAGTGCGCCGATCAAGCAACATACCGCCGATATGAATCTCCACCACAGTATCGGTCGGTCGAATGCCAGGCCAGGGCACGTCGATCGAGAATCGATCGCCATCCTGCACCAAGCCATAATCGACGTACTCGGTTTCGGTACGGAGATCGGCGGGATGCACGATGTAGTAAGCGAGCTGTAGGCGCGCGGTTTTCCCGGCGGGCTGCAGCACAACCGTACCTTCAACAGTGATCATTTGCGGCTCTGGCAGACAGACCGCAGTATCGGGGTCATCGAAGATAACATTGGCGACTGTTGAAGGTGTCGGCGTTTTGGAGGGTGCAGCGTTCGGTGCTGCGCTTGCAGAGGGAGTGAACGAGATGGAATGCCAAAAAACAGCAACAAGTGCCCAAATAATGAAAGAACTGACGACGAACGGGCGTCTCATCGCTAGGCCCCTTTCACTAAGATGTGGTTCTTCGTGGTAAGAGAAACCGCTGTAATCCAATATTTACCGAGACAAAATATTTTATGGATTAACAAACGGTATACGGGCCGAAGGAAATGAAGTAATATAAACTTTTGGCATAATAATAGGTTGACGTGTAGATAATGCTACACGTACTAATATGTCAGTATAGGACAAAAATTTTGAAATAACATAGTACTGGGGTACTATTTCGATAGGCAGAATATTACATTCTGGATATGCTTTAATCGTTGCTAAGGATGAGCTTGTGAAATGTTCTGAGAGATATTGAGAGTATACGATGTTTAGATCGATGGTAGCAAGGTGTAAATGTTTGATTTCATGGCTTGATAGAGGGATATTTGAGGATTTTTGGATTGTTCTGCGTGAAAAGACGTTGGTTTCATGATAAATCGGGAAAAGAACGCAATATGGCATAATGATGCGTTGAATCGCGGTTTTTGAAAGTGATACCAATCCAATGGCTGTACAAAACCCATGTCGCCTATGGCAGCGGGTATGTAGTGATGCCAAGAGATGGTTATGTTTGAGCATGAAAAAAGTGGAGGGGTGCTTGTGCTTCCCTCCACTTCGCTGAGCGCCTTGTTGTATTACGCGCTCAGTGTCTCTAGCTCGTCGAGCAGGGCATCGAACTGATCCATTGCCTGTTGAATCGGCTCCGGCGTTGTCATATCGACGCCTGCACCCCGCAACAGGTCGATGGATGAGCGCGAGGAACCGCTGCTCAAGAAGTTGAGGTAGCGCTCCACCGCCGGCTTACCCTCGTTGATAATCTGCTTGCTGAGCGCCAGCGCCGCCGAGAGGCCGGTCGCGTACTGGTAGACGTAGAAGTTGTAGTAGAAGTGTGGGATGCGCGCCCATTCCCAGGCGATCTCCTCGTCGAGCACGACATCGGGGCCGAGGTAGCGCTCGACCAAGCTGAAGTACGGCTTGCTGATCGAGTCCGCCGTGAGCGGCTCACCCGCTTCGGTGCGCTGGTGGATGTCCAACTCGAATTCGGCGAACATCGTCTGCCGGAAGATGGTGGCGCGGATATCTTCGAGCTGCTGCACGATCAGGTGCTTGCGCAGCGCCGGATCGTTGCGCGTCTTGAGCAGGTAGTCGGTCAAGAGCGCTTCGTTCAGCGTGGAGGCGACTTCGGCCACGAACAGCGTATAGTTGCTGTAGACGAAGGGCTGGGTCTGCCACGAGAAGAACGAGTGCATCGAGTGGCCTAGCTCGTGGGCCAGCGTGAACACATCGCGCAGCCGATCTTGGTAGTTCAGCAGGATGAACGGCGCTGATTTATGCGATCCGCCGCTATAGGCGCCGCCGCGCTTGCCCACATTCTCGTAGACATCGATCCAGCGATTGGTGAAGGCTTTCTGAAGTGCCTCGGCATAATCGGGGCCAAGCGGCTCGAATGCGGCTGCCACCAGTTGTGTCGCTTCCTGATACGGCACGTCCATATCGGCTTGGGGGACGAGCGGCGCGTAGAGATCGTAGAAGCGCAGTTCGTCGAGGCCCATCAGCTGCTTGCGCACGCGCATGTAGCGGTGCAGGCGCGGCAGGTTCTGGTTGACGGTGCTGATTAGGTTGTGGTAGACATCGAGCGGGATGTTTTTGGGCTCGAGGGCTGCCTCCAACGCCGAGCTGTAGTTGCGGATACGCGCATTGATGACGTGGCTGCGCACTTCGGCGGCCAATGTGGCACCCAGCGTGGTGCGGATACTGCCGAAGGCACTGAACATACCCTTGAACGCCTCGCGACGCACGCGTCGATCCTGGCTCTCCATGTAGCGGCCATAGCGCGAGTGCGAGAGCTTGACGGTCTGGCCCTTCTCATCCTCGAAGGTCGGGAAGTCGAGGTCGGCGTTGGTGAGGATCTCGAAGATCTCGCCAGTGGCGCGGGTGATATCGTAGAATTGCGCCAGAATGCTTTCGACCTCGGCGGAGCGCACGTGTGCCCGTTGGCGTGCCAGCTCTTCGAGGGCGTAGTCGTAAACTTTCAACCCAGGCTCTTCTGCGATCCATTGATTGATCGTTTCGGTGGGGATGGCCAGGATCTCCGGTTCGATAAAGGCCGTCGCGGCGCTCACCTTTGCGACGAGCGAGCCTGCGCGTTCGGCGAGCATTTGGGCTGCGGTGTCGGTGCTGTCGGAATCTTGGCGGTGGCTAGCGTAGCGATAGATTTGGTAGAGATGGAGGCTAAGTTCATCGCGCAGTTGCAAGACTTGAAGCAGAGACTGAGCACTTTCGCCAATTTTATTTTGGAAGGCTACTATCTCGGGAATCCGTTCTTCAAGCTGTACAACAGCCTGTTCCCACGCTGCATCACTGGCATACATAAGCCCTAGATCCCAAGTGTATTCAATGGGGATCTCGTGGCGCTGCGGCACTTTCTGAGTGGTTGTCATTTAAGCCTCCATGTATATCATTACCAACAATGTCACTATGCTTTGAAATGTTGATGATTGTACCATAGCCACATCATCATGAGAAAAGTGTGCGGAATGAGCCAGGGCGAGAACGTGCTGGCTCATTCGTTTGTTCAGATGTTTTGGTAAGGCCGCAGGAGAGGATGAGTGGCAGATGCGGTTTACCGTGGGATAAGATCGGTCTCGGGCGTGAGCGAGCGCACAAGGGCGGCGATCACGCGGGCTGCATGCTCAACGTCGCTGAGTTGGATCATCTCGTTGGGCGAGTGCATGTAGCGATTGGGGATCGAGACGACGATGGTGGCCACGCCGCCGCGAGAGAGATGGATCGCATCGGCATCGGTGCCGGTGTAGCGCGGGTTGATCTGCAGGCTGTACGGAATGCCCTCGCGCTCGGCGGTGTCGAGCAGCATCTCGAACAGGACGGGGCTATTGGCGGCTCCGCGCGAGAACACAGGCCCACCACCGAGCGTCACATCGCTGAACTGTCGCTTCTCGGAATTGGGGTGATCGGTGGCGAAGGTGACATCGACCACGATCGCGACCTGCGGCTCGAATGCGAAGCTCGCGGTGTACGCGCCAGCAAAGGTCGTCTCCTCCTGGCTGGTTGCGACTGCTGCCACGGTGGCCTGTGGGCGATCCTGCGCGAGCAGCCGCAGGGCTTCGAGCACGGTGAAGGCGCCAATGCGGTTATCGATGCTGCGCGAGACGATTCGCCCGTTCGGGAACTCGTAGATCGGTGCGTCGATCACGCCGACGGTGCCGACCCGCACCTGCTTCTGGGCCTCCTCGCGGTTGCGCGCCCCGATATCGATCCAGAGGTCTTCGATGCGGCTGGCCTTTTCGCGCTCCTCCGGTTTCATAATGTGGATGGGCTTTTTGCCGATTACACCAATGACTTCACCATGGCGACCCAACAGACGGACACGTTGACCGACGAGAACCTGGCTGTCCCATCCACCTACTCCTTGGAAGAAGAGAAAGCCATCATCGTCGATGTAGCTAACCATGAGGCCGATTTCATCGATGTGCCCGGCGAGCAGTACCCGTGGACCATTTCCATTGAGGACGGCTAATGCGCTGCCCGCAACGTCGATGCGTACCTCATCGGCAAATGTGCTTGCCTCTGCTAGCCATACACGGGCCGGGGCGATTTCATCGCTCGATGGGCCAGGAGTTGAGAGCAGACGTTTGAGAAAGTCAATGTCCATGAAGTATCCCCTTCATATTGACTAGGCCAGGTCATCAACGTTAAGTATGTATCAAATGGTCTCACGTGTACGCGTGCAGGATAGTCGTTGAGAAGTATTGCAGGCAAAACCACAATTGAGACAAACCTAACCTAGTTATTATACACGACTGCGTTGCGCATAGTAGGACGTCTCAAAATTCCGTTCGGCTACATTTCTTAACAATGTTAACTTGACAGGGAAAAGGATGTTTTTGCGATGCAAAATATCTACATATAGGATATATTATGTATACGCTTTGGTTTGTTTTGCAAGGAAGTGAAGGAGAAGGTGGATGCAGCCTCTTAGTGCTGAGCAGTTGCGCGGTTCGTGGGGCACCGTGCTGTTGCCGATCAACGACGACGATACGATCGATTATGGGCGCTTGGCTGATGACGTGGCCCGCTTGATCGAGGCGGGTGTGAGCGGCATTTACACCAATGGCACGGCGGGGGAGTTCTCCTCTCAAACCGAGGATGAGTTCGATCGGATCAGCGCGGTGGTGGCCGAGTTGTGCGAGCGCGCAAATGTGCCGTTTCAGCTAGGTGTGTGCCATTCCAGCCCGCAGATCGCGCGGGAACGGCTGCGGCGGGCCGTGCAGTTGCGCCCCAGCGCCGTTCAGGTGATCCTGCCCGATTGGGTGGTGCCGACGATGGACGAGGCGCGCGCCTTTTTGGAGGGTATGGCGGAGGTCGCTGGCGCGGTCAGCATCGTGCTCTACCACCCGCCCCACGTGAAGCGCCTGCTTGATCCTGCGGGTTTAGGCAAGCTGTGCGCAGGCATCCCGAATGTGATCGGCTTGAAGTTGGGCGATGGCGGGGCTTCGTGGTATGCCGCTATGCGCAAGCATTTGGCGGGGTTGGCAGTGTTTGTACCCGGGCATCACTTGGCGACCGGCTTTGCGCGCGGTGCGGCTGGCAGTTACTCGAACGTGGCCTGCCTCAGCCCGGCTGGTGCGCAGCGTTGGTGGGAACAGATGCAGACCGACCTGCCCGCAGCGTTGCAGACCGAGCAGCGCATCCTGGCGTTCTTCCAAGACCACATTATGCCGTTCGCTGCGCAGGGCTACTCCAACCCGGCCCTCGATAAGTTGCTGGCGGCGATCGGCGGATGGGGCAGCGCAGGCACGCGGTTGCGCTGGCCGTATCGCGGTATTCCGCAAGCAGAAGCGGAGCGTCTAGCTCCGATCGCTCGTTCCTACATCCCCGAACTCTTCTAAGCCATAGCGGGAGGGGAGATCCGATGCACACCTATCGCACAACGAACGTGGCGTTCAGCGGATGGTGTGTGAGGGCAGCGGCACCTTGATCGCCTCGGCGTAGTGCTTATCGAAGGCGGAGCGGGCGCGCTCGAAGCGCTTACCAGCGTCCTCAAGGCGCAGCGTAGCGCGGTTGGCGAGCGAGATGCTGAAACTGCTGTAGAACTCAAGCATATCGCTCATCGCGGCCTGCTCAAGCTCCAGTCCGGCCAGATAATCGGCGTGCGATTGGGCCAGCGCGTTCGGCGGCGAGAGCTTGCCCAGCAACTCGTTCATCGCGACGATCTCCTCGCGGAAGCGCCGAGCCGCAGCGGCGTGCACCGTCGATGAGCCACCCGGTTGGCTCGTGGCGGCTCGGTAGTGCTCCACCGCTTCGCGCAGCTTGGCCCGTGGCGCTTCGAGCGCGTTGAGGTATGCCAACGCCTGCGCGTCCTCGTCGAACGACAACTGCGCCTGGAGGATCGGCGTCGGCTTATCCTCCTCAATCGGCTCCGGCTCGGCCTGCACTTGCGTTTGCGCGTTGGCGTGCGCGATCGACTGGTTATTCTCAACGATATTAACGAGCGCAAACCGCCCCAAAAGCGTCAGCGTCAACAGGATCACCGGCAAGGACCAGATCACCAGCCATGCTCGGCTCATATCGCGCTTGGCGCGCCGCCAGTTCACCCACCACGCCTCGCCCTCGTGACGGGCCTTGCGAATCTCCTCGTGCTCCTCTTCCTCCGGCTCGGCAGGCGCCACAGTCGCAGGCGCACTTGTTTGTGCGGGGATCTGCTTGCGTTCCTCAAGCCATTTCAAGCCCTGGCGCGCCCGCTCGTTGTGCGGGTTGATCGAGAGCACCGAGCGCAGACAGAACGCGATCTCATTCGGGTCATCGAGCACACCCGAGAGCCACAACCATGCTAACTCGTGGTGCGGGTTGAGTTGGACTGCGCGCCCAAGCAACACCGCAGCCACGCGGCGCTGACCACCACGCGTCGCAGCGACGCCTCGTTGATAGAGGCGCTCGGCTTCGACCTTATTCGATTTAACGCCTACTTCTGGCATGTTCGTTTCACGTTGTTAAGCGAATCGTTTAATGTTCGGGGAGCACCTGATTCAGCATGCGTTGCGACTCAAACGGGTCTTCGAGGAGACGAGCGCGGATCACGCGCCAATTGTCGGGGTCCTCGCCACCCAATCGCCAGATCGCGATGCCCGCCAGGTCCATCTCTTGCACCAAGGCCAACTTCGCATCCAAGCTGCGGCTAGTGGCGAACCAGGCGATACGTCCATTATACGTGATCCAGTTCTCTTGGATCGGCCCATTCGCATCGCGTTCGGCCAAGTTGACCGTCAAACGGCGCGTGCGGATCAGTTCGTCGATCGCATCCCACGTTTGCGCCACGGCTGTCCCACCAGGAGGCCAATTATAGCCGTAAAATGGCACGCCAATCACAACCTTGGCGGGGTCCACCACGGTCTTGGCGTACTCCGCGACCTGCTGCACCCAATAGATCGGCGCGACAGGCCCAGGGCCGCCTCCGCGCCAATGGAAATCGTAGGTCATAATCCGCAGGCGATCGACCACCTGCCCAAGCACCTTCCAATCCTGGAAGCCGCCAAGCCCGCCGTAATCGGAGGTTTTGGCGTGCACGGCCACCGTCAGCAGTTTGCCGTGTTGATGCAGCGCCTCGCTCAGATCCACCATAAACGCTGTGTAATCGTCGCGCAGGCTGCTGCTGAGCATTTCATAGTCGATATCGATCCCGTCGTAATTATTGTCGAGCACTTCATCGACAATATTCCGAATGTGTTGGGCGCGCCGTTCCGGGTTGCGCAACAGCGCTGGCACTGGGTCGGTCGCCAACACATTGTGGATGGTTGGGATCACTAACACATTCTTACTGTGCGCCAGTTCGACAAGCGTTTGATCGCGGGCGCCGCCATCGCGCAGAATGTCGCCACGAGCGTTGGTGGTGTACCAGAACGGGCTGATCTCATCCAAAATATCGGCGTTGGCCTCGAAGGACTGACGGTTGACGCCGGAGAACGAATCGGGCAGCCACGCCGAGATATACCGACCCGTCTTTGGGTGAAAGCTCGAGAGCGGTTGCTCGGGTTCTTCGGGAACATCGGCCTGGACGACGACAGGACGTGGACCCACGACTTGAGGTGCTCGTGGTGTGGCTGTGGGTTGTGGAGGGACTGCAGTTGGGATAAGCGGTGGTTGTAAGGCTTGTTGGATCAATCCTGTAGTGTCGACAATTAACGCCACCCAAACGACGAGTGAAGTGAGATAAATCAAACCAAGCGTGGTTTTACGAACTGTAGGAAACAATCGACGTATCATGGACCCTAAATGACGAAACTAGTGCATCTATCGGTACCAAACGGTTGATGCAGTGCGTATATGGTCGTTCGTTGGTTCCTCAGTATGCTCAGCTTTCGTATAGGCATTTAGTAAGCATCTAGTTCGCGGAGGCGCGCATCGCTGATCCCGAAAAAGTGCGCTATCTCGTGCAACATCGTACGCCGAACTTGGTTGCGTAGGTCGTCGCGATGAGGAAAATCACGCTCCAACGGCTCTTGGAAGATGGTAATGATATCGGGCAAGAGCGGAGCACCGCCAGCGCGCTTCGTGAGCGGAACGCCTTGATAGAGGCCGTACAGCGTCTGCCAGGGTTTGAGGCCAGTGGCATGACGGTGTTCCTGAGTGGGGCGTCGTTCGATACGCACTTCCACATTGACCAACAGGCGGGCGAACTCCTCTGGTAAGCTATCAAGGGCCTCGACAACAATGCTTTCGAATGCGTCACGATCCATACATACCATCCCTACAACACGTGGTCATTATACGCGTCGTAATGATACGGTGTCAAGGGTTTTTGGATATTGTACGCCGAAGTTGAGCGCAAAGGGAGCAAAGAACGGTGACAATCCTCCAACCACAACGCCGACAGAACTACAGTCTGTCGGCGTTGCAGGGAGGGGTGGGGGGAATGGGTTTATATGGTGAGCACGTTCGAGTTTGGCTGATTGTTCAGGGCTTGCGCAAGCCGATTCAGTCCGCGGTGCTGGAGCGCTTTCACAGAGCCAATGCTGCGCCCGAGCGACTTGGCGATGTCGGCCAAACTGCGATCCTCGCCGAAGCGCAGGCGCAATACAAGCTGCTGCTCGTTGGTGAGCGCACTCATCGTCGTCTTGATCTCGTTGTAGGCCATGCGCGCCATTACGGCCTCATCGGGCGGGTCGAGCGTGCCGAGTTGCGCCTCGTCGAGTGGCACCGATGTGCGGCGATTCGTCTGACGCATCACATCGATGGTGCGCGCATACGCAATGCGATAGAGCCACGCCGAGAACGGCCAGCCCCGATCCTCATAGCGATCGAGACTTTCGAGCACTTTGACGAATACATCACTACAAATATCTTCAGCGAGGTTTGGGTCGCCCAAGCGCCCCAAAACATAGCGACGAATCTTGGGTTCGTAGCGCTCATACAACGCACTGATCGCATCGGCATCGCCTAATTTTGCCCGAGCAATGACTTGCGATTCGGTGAGTTCACTCAGCTCAAGAGCTTTGTCGGTGGGCGTGAGTGCGTTGGAAGGGTTTAATTGTGCTGACATGGGCCCGACCTCGCTTGCTGAAAGCCCTTGTGGGCGATTGGTAACACCGCGTAATGTAGTTTGCAGTATAGGGACATGAGATGAACGTCTCGTGAGCGTGCCCCATCATCTGTTCACATATATGCTGTTCGCCCCAAAAGCCACATGTGCGCGTTGATCCTATAGCTTCAACGAATCAACATATTCATCACACAATGCCTCAACAGCCTGCCCTTCGGGTTCCAATTACTGCGAGTTATGGTACTAACCTTGCATATTCCGTTCGATACACGCTGTTCTGCCTCGTAATCATATATGAATTGGTATTTTGACGGTGAAATAATTCGGTGTAAGCGTTTACGACGATTTGAGAGATAACAATATCATTATCTGTCATTATGACAGCTTGTTCATCTCTGGCACGATCCTTGCAACCTTACACCCGGTTGGCGACAGATCGTTCAGATCACGCCTCATAAAGGAGCGAGACTATGCCATACCAAACACTTCGGGATCTACCTACATCCGTCCGAAATGTGCTGCCGCATCACGCTCAGGAGATCTACCTTGCAGCATTTAATAGTGCCTGGGAACAATATGATCAGCCAGAGGAGCGGCGTGAGGGGCGTAGTCGTGAAGAGACAGCCCATGCGGTCGCTTGGAGCGCGGTCGAGCAGAGCTACGAGAAGGCTGCTGATGGTGCTTGGGTTGAGAAAGAGAGGTAATGCGTGTACGAAGATGATGATATGAAGATGCAGGAAGGTGACGCTATGCACGATCAGATCGACTTTTCTGCCGAGCGGCGTGAAGATCAGCTTATTCTGTTAGCGGGTGGCTTGAGTGTAGTGTTCGCTGCGATCGCAGGGATTCTGATCCTGATGATGCGCCGTCGCCGCCGACCCACGCGCCTGCAACGCGCCGAGGCTGCCATCGAGATGGCCGCGCGCCGCACCGAGAACCTCGCCCGAACGCTGCGCAAGCAAGGCCCTGGCCTGGTGGAGCGTGGCGCTCGGCAGACCGAGAACTTCGCCCGCACAGTGCGTAAGCAAGGCCCTGGCCTTGTGGAGCGTGGCGGTCAGCGTGTCGAGCAGTGGGGTCGCGCGATCCGCAAGCAAGGCCCGGGCCTCCTGGTGCGCGGCGCAAATCGCGTCGAGCAGGCGGCTCGCAATGTGCGCAAGCAGGGCCCCAGCATGGTGGCTCACAGCGCCGAGCGTGCCGAGCACAGCGCTCGCACGTTGCGCAAGCGTGGCCCGGTGTTGCTCCGCCAAGGCGTGCATCGCACTGAGGAGGTGCTCTCGCAGGCCCGCTCGGCGAGCAACGAGATCGCGACTAAGGCCAACCGCGCTGTCGATTACACCCGTTCGGCCAGCGAGCAGGCCACGAATAAGGCAAAGACCTTCGCCGAGCGTGTACAGCGGCGCGTGAAGTCCTAACAACGTTCTGTTTCAGCGAATGGAGGCGGGGTTGAGCGTGATGCTCGCCCCGTTTCCGTTTGCGTTGCGCACGCAAACCACACTGCCGTAGTGAGCCGTCGCCCACTCATCGCCGCCCTAGCTGACACTCCAAAGCTCGGAACATGATCACGGGCGGTTCCGCACGAGGTTGGTCCTTTTGCGCCAGCAGAATCAACCACGCAGTACGAGCAACGGCGCATCCTGCGGTAGCGCCACTGAGCAAGCATTCGGCTATAATATGCCTACCCTGCAACTATACAAGGAGTGAATCATGTCTGAGTGTACGATTGGTGTGATTGGCGGAAGCGGCCTGTACGCCATCGATGGTCTTGAGGATGTTGAACGTGTGACGCTTGAGACGCCGTTTGGTGCGCCGAGCGATAGCTATATTGTTGGGACAATTGCTGGCAGGCGCGTCGCGTTCCTGCCGCGCCACGGCGTCGGCCACCGCTTCACGCCGAGCGAGGTGCCCAATCGGGCCAATATCTATGGGTTCAAGCAACTTGGCGTGCGCTACCTCGTTTCGGTAAGCGCGGTGGGCAGCCTGCGCGAGGAGTACGCGCCCGGCCACGTTGTCGTTCCCGATCAACTCTTCGATCGCACCAAGGGCATTCGCCCCGCCACCTTCTTCGGCGAGGGCATCGTGGTGCACGTCGGCTTCGATCGCCCGTTCGATCAGCGGTTGGCCGACCGCATCGAGCAGGCCGCCCGCGAGGCTGGCGCAACGGTGCATCGCGGTGGCACCTACGTGTGCATGGAGGGTCCGCAGTTCTCGACGCTGGCCGAGAGCGAGGAGAACCGCCGCCGTGGCCACGCGCTGATCGGCATGACCGCGCTGCCCGAGGCGAAATTGGCCCGCGAGGCCGAGATCGCCTACGCGACCCTGGCGCTGGTCACCGATTACGACTGCTGGCACCCCGGCCACGATGCCGTAACTGCCGAGATGGTGGGCAAGGTGCTGCAGGCGAACGCGGCCATCGCCCGCGAGACGATCCGGCGCGTGGTGCCGCTGATCGGCGACGGATTCGATAGCCCGGCCCACAACGCGCTGGCGACCGCGATCTTCACGGACCCCAAGGCCATTCCGCCTGCCAGGGTGGAGCAACTTAAGTTACTGATCGGCAAGTACCTCTCCTAAGCCTGTTGTATTAGGTTTGAAGGGAACACGCCTCGCCCTGCCACGCTGTACCGGCATGCCCCCGCTTACGGTTACTGCGCGGCGCAATGGTGGCAGGGCTGCAGGTACCTCAGGCGGTTGCGTTCGGAGTGGCATCCGCAAAGCTGTACAGAGTGGAGTATGCGTATGAGCGGCGACACGCCCACGATCTCCGAGGCGATATTGGAGGCTGCCAGCACCGTCGCGGGCTTGCAGTTCACCACGACGGAACTTCAGTCGATGCTGGCGGGGGTGCAGGCCTACCTGCACTCGTACGCGCAGGTGCGCGGCGTGGCGCTGCCGAACGAGGTGCCGCCAGCCATCCAGTTCAACCCGCAGTTGCCCAGCGTGGCCCCCGCGCTGACGCACGCTCTTGTGCCTGCACGTGACCTAAGCGTGACTCGTCCCAGCGAGCCGAGCGATCTGGCGTTTGGCTCGGTTGCCACCTTGAGCGCGCTGATTCGCTCGCGCCAAGTCTCGGCGCTGGAGTTGACTGAGTTGTCGTTGCAGCGCCTGGAGCGCTACGACCCGCAGTTGCAGTGCGTGATTACGCTGACGGCGGAGTTGGCGTTGGAGCAGGCCAAACGCGCCGATGCCGAGTTGGCGGCGGGGCGTTGGCGTGGCCCGCTGCACGGCCTGCCATGGGGCGCGAAGGATCTGCTCGACACCAAGGGCATTCGCACCACTTGGGGCGCTGCGCCCTACACCGAGCGCGTCCCCTCGCACGATGCCACTGTCGTTACGCGCTTGGCCGAGGCGGGCGCGGTGCTGACCGCCAAGCTCTCGCTGGGAGAGTTGGCGATGGATGATCAGTGGTTCGGCGGCCACACCAAGAATCCGTGGAACCTGGAGCAAGGCTCAAGCGGCTCGTCGGCGGGGTCGGCTTCAGCGGTCGCGGCGGGCTTGGTGAGCTTTGCGATCGGCAGCGAGACGTGGGGCTCCATCGTGTCGCCTTCGACGCGCTGCCGCGTGACGGGCTTGCGGCCCACGTTTGGGCGCGTGAGCCGCCACGGCGCGATGGCGCTGAGTTGGAGTATGGACAAGCTCGGCCCGTTGGCGCGCTCGGCGGAGGATTGCGCGCTCGTCTTTGCGGCGATCTACGGGCCAGACGGCCTCGATCTCACGGTGGCCGATCAGCCGTTCGCGTGGGAGCCGCAACTCGATTGGGCGAATCTGCGGATCGGCTACCTGCCGAACGATGCACAGTTGAGCGGCGAGCAGCAGTTTGTGCTGGAGGTGTTGCGCGAGCGCGGCGCGACGCTGGTGCCGATCCAGTTGCCCGAGTACCCGCTGGAGGCGATGGGCACGATCCTGTTCGTCGAGGCGGCGGCGGCCTTCGATGCGTTGACGCGCTCGGATGCCGATGACCTGCTGGTGCGGCAGCACGACGAGGCATGGCCGAACTTATTGCGGCAGGCGCGGCTGATCCCGGCGGTGGAGTACGTGCAGGCTAATCGGCTGCGCACGCTGACGATGCAGGCGTTCGACGAGACGATGCGCTCGGTGGATTGCTACGTCTGCGGCGATATGTCCGACCTGTTGCTGACGAACCTGACCGGGCACCCCAGCGTGACCGTGCCGACGGGTGTGGATGCGCAGGGCGATTCGCGCAGCGTCACCTTCACGGGGCGTCTCTACGACGAGGCGACGATCCTGGCGGTGGCGAAGGCGTTCCAGGAGATGACATCGTTCCACAGCGGCAGGCCCCCGCTCACGGCGTGATGTCAGCGCCATTACGAAGCGAGGAATGCGATGAAAAGCGAAGAGATTCCTCATTTCGTGCTACGCACTCCATTACTCAGAAACTGGTACTTGAAGGGTCGAATAGAACGAAACCCAGACGTTCAAGGTTGAACGAGACAGGGAGATTCTTCACTTCGTGCTGCGCACT